>ENA-ORXR01000106-ORXR01000106.1-marine-metagenome-genome-assembly--contig:-NODE-106-length-126261-cov-5.491592_pt1 | contig 126261 bp, 111 predicted proteins | sample MGYA00237866_ERZ511479 | MGnify/ENA metagenome assembly ERZ511479 | reverse complement strand
GGAGGAACCGACGTTGGAGGAACCGACGTTGGAGGAACCGACGTTGGAGGAACCGACGTTGGAGGAACCGACGTTGGAGGAACCGACGTTGGCGGAACCGGCGTTGGCGGAACCGGCGTCGGCGGAACAACAGCCAGCGGGTCGGGAATGAAGCGCATGCGAACACCGGTGGTGTGCCAGTCGTCGGGATTGGCCGCATTGCTGCCAACCTCGGTGTGATCCAGGAAGCCGCGGACGACAACCATGGGATCGAGAATCGTTTCGGCCGGACTGCCGTGACCCCAGAAACCGTTGTTGAAGGTGGTCTCGCCGTTACAGAAGATCGCACCGCCCGGGTCGAGGTTGCAACCCGGAGCAGGCCAACGGTAGGCGTCGAGCCCACCGTAGGTCCGAGAGCTGATGAAGTTGTTCTCATACGCAGACGGCGGGATCAGCTGGGAGAAGCCGGTGTTGCATTCGCCCGGAACGATGTTGCCATTGCAGTTGGCCAGCGCCGGTTCAAATCCGCCGACGTCGTACTCCATCACCACGGACTCACCGGTCACCGAATCGCGGACGACCCAGCGGTGTTCCTGGGGCTCGCCGGGGCCACCCTGGGCGGGGTGCGTGTCTTCGGTGAGTTCCCGCTGGAAGCCACCGTCGGTGTAGAACAAGAGTTCGTCATCGCCGCCACCGGCGCCAAGCAGGCCCGGACCCGCATCCATGTCCACCAGCAGAAACGGATAGTGCTCGTGATCGGTGGGCGTTGAGCACGCCATACCGCGAGCAAAGATGCGCTGATGCATCTCACCGGAATCGGTGAAGTAGTAGGCGGTGTAGATGATGTAGCCACCGATTCGGTGACTGGAGCCGAGCTCCAGTACCTGCTGGCCGTTCACGGTGCCGATGGCAACGTTCACGCCGACTTCGCCGTTATAAGGGTTCTCGAAGGAGAACAGGTCCACGTACGGACCGCACTGATTGTTCTCGTATCGAACCGGCATACCGGGGAACGCGGCCCAACCGACCATGCGGTTTTCGGTGTTGGTGTTGTCGGTCAAACGCACGTTGCGAACAAACAAGCCCATGGGGTTGCGGGTACCGCCGGCCGTGTTGTCGAGTTCGAAGTCCAAGCTCCAACCGAAGCAGTTGGTGACGGTGCCGGCCTGGGTCTGGCCAGAGCTGCCAAACCGCTCAATGTTGCTTTCGTCACAGGTGGTGCTGGGCTGGGCCGAAGCCGCGCCGGCAAAGAGCACCGACAACCCAAGGAATGAGAAGCCAAAGGCCGCAATTGATGCAATGAGGAGGAGAAGCTTTTTCATTGGGCTGCCGACTCCTTGATAACGGTGCGGTTGGTGAGGTCAACGAGCACACCGAGTTCGGGGTAGGCGTAGGCGTCTACACCAAGGTGAATCGACACCATCCTGACGGGGTACAGGTTTCCTTCGGGCGTGAGCGCCCGGATGCCGTGACCGTCCAGGTCAATGGCTTCGGGGTTGCCGTTGGCAACGAAGAAGTCCTTGGCCAACTGGGTGGCGTCGGCCAGTTCTTCGGCGGTGAAGATTGGCTGGGCGATTCGAGGATCGAGGGTTTCGATGGAACCCTCGCCGGCGAACGCATCGAACACGACCACGGTCTGGTTCTTGTCTCGGCTGAAGAAGACGTATTCGGTGCCGATGTCGGGCACACCTTTGCCACCGAGCACATTGGAGGTGCTGAGGTGGGTGAAGTCGTTGCCAACTTCGGCGGCCACCTCGGGGCGGGTCACGACCACGGTCCATGGCGCCAGGTCGAACGAGTCGCTGGCCCCATCGCCGGCGATGGGGCCGGTCGGGACCAGTTCGGTCATGGTGCCGCGAGGGCGTGGGGGCCACGCCGACTGATCGCCGGGCGGTGTGAAGCCGTCGGCATTGATTACATCGGAGGGGTCACCACTCGTTCCCTGCGCATCGGCGCTGGAACCGCCCCAGACGTTGGTACCCACCAAAATGGTGGCAGCCAACGCCATCACGAAAAGGAGCGGGATGATCCACTCCTTCCTTTTCAATGAACTCGTCATCAAACGCCTCTACTTCGGTTGGTCCCAGATCAGACTCTGCGCAACTTGGCGAAGTTGCGCGGCAGCGATCTGAGATCGATCGGTCATGCAACAATGATGGCAGAAAATCGCCAGATTTGAACCGAGCACATCTACCTAGATATATTCCAGATTGGTGAAATTGGGCCCTGAATTCCGCCGAATAGTGGGGGAAATCGCGCCCCGGTCAGCTTGACAGCGACTCCAGCAGTTGGCGAGCTGCGGCCGCAATGCCCGGTGCGTCCAGCCCAAGGTCCCGCAAAATGGTGTCCACGTCCCCATGCGGGATATGGGCCACGGGGATTCCCATGGCCTTGACCGGCACCGTTGGGGCATGCGCATGAATCTCGTGGGCGGCCGCCCCGCCGACGCCGCCCGCAGCAATCCCGTCCTCAATCGTGACAACCCATGGGTGGGTTGCCGCGTCGACGATCATCTCGGGATCCAGCGGCGCGCAGACCCGCACGTCCCACACGCTGACGTGGTGCCCGTCCGCGGCCAGCGCATCAGCGGCGCCTTCGGCACGATCCAGAAGCTTGCCAACCGAAAGAATGCATCCATCGGGTCCGGTTCGGACCTTGCGAGCATGGAGCCCACGTCCAACCTCGGTCTCGGACACAACGCTGCGCAGAGTTTTGGGCCACCGAATAGCGACCGGACCATCGGTGATGTCCATGGCGTCTTCGAGCATCACCTGGACCTCCTGGTAACTCGACGGCGCCATCACCGTCATCCCGGGAATCTTTGTGAGCAGCACCATGTCCAAAATGCCGTGGTGTGATGGTCCATCGGAGCCGGTTATTCCCGCACGGTCGAGACAAAAGATCACGGGCTGCCCGTGCAGGCCAACATCGAGATTGACCTGATCGATGGCTCGGGTAAGGAACGTGGCGTACAACGCAACCACGGGCCGGAGGCCGCCCATGGCCATTCCGGCAGCGGCGGTCACCGCGTGCTGTTCGGCAATGCCCACGTCAAAGGCGCGGTCCGGGAACCGCTCCGAGTACGCAAGCACACCGGTGCTGTCCGGCATGGCCGCCGTCAGCGCCACGAGGTTGGGATGCTGCTCGCCCAGCTTGATCAGGGTCTCCTGGAACGCTTGGGCGCAGGTGCCGGGCTTGATCGAACCCATGTCGTGCATGTGCTTGATGGGATCGTTCTCGGCGGGCGCATAGCCGCGACCTTTCTGGGTGCGCACGTGCACAACCTGGGGGCCCGGCAATGCGGCCGCTTGTTCCAGCGCAATTTCCAAGCCGGCAATGTCATGGCCGTCAAATGGCCCGTGGTACCCGACCCCAAGATTCTCGAAGAACGAGGTGGGCTCCCAGTATTCGCGAATGGCCGCCTTGGTGGCGTCAATGGCCCGCTCGACTTCTTTGCCGACAAGCGGGATCTCACCGATCAACCGGTCCAGGCGGTCGTTCTGTCTCACAAACCGGGGGTTGAGACGGAGTCGAGCCAGGCTCTCCCCCAGTCGGGAAACCGTCGGGGCGTACGAACGGCCGTTGTCGTTGAGGACGATCGTGACATTGCGTCCGCTGTGGCCCAGGTTGTTCAATCCCTCAAACGCCATGCCGCCGGTCATGGAACCATCGCCGACGACCGCAATGATGCGACGGCCGTCGCCCCCCTCAGCCTCCTGGGCGGTGGCCAGCCCATGGGCGTAACTCAGAACGGTGGAGGCGTGGGAGTTCTCAATCCAGTCATGTTCAGATTCGGATCGGTCGGGATAGCCCGAGAGTCCTCCAGCTTTGCGAAGGGTGTCAAATTGGTTACGACGACCGGTGAGGATCTTGTGCACGTAGGCCTGATGTCCGGTGTCCCACAGGATGATGTCTTTGGGGGACTCGAAGACCCGATGCAGGGCCACCGTGAGTTCGACAATGCCCAGGTTGGAGCCAAGGTGTCCGCTCGCATTGGTTACGGCGTCCACGATGAAGGCGCGAATCTCGGTGCAGAGTTTCCTGAGCGCGGCGTGATTGAGGTTCCGCAGGTCCGCCGGGGAGTTTATTGTCTCAAGCACCATCACTGCCAACGATAGAGCGTTTGGAGCAATCCGTCACCGCAGTACCGGTGTCGGGTCCGTCACATCGGCCCGATGACTCCCCGCGGTCGGTGATTCGCCGGTGGGGCGTCCAACCAGAGCTGACGCCATCAGCCCAATGAGGGCCACCGCCACGCCGGCCGCCCCATCAAGCCACCAGTGATTGCCGGTCACCACCACCGCAAAACTCATCATCAATGGCCAGACGATTCCCAGACCGCGGGCCAAGCCCCGCCCTTCAATCATCAGAGCCAACCCGCACAGCACCGCCCAGCCCACGTGCAGGCTCGGCATCGCCGCAAACTGGTTGGAGATGCTGTCCATGCGGCTGTCCTGGAACGACCACAGACCACCAACCTCACGCAGGGTGTCAACAAACCCATAGGTTGGATCGCAACCGCCGTAGGGACCGCAGTCGTTCATCAACCGCGGCGGCATCAGCGGGAACGCCACGTACCCAATCAACGCCAGCGCCGTGGTCACCAATGATGCGGTGCGCCAGTACGCGTAGCGAGCCGGGCGTCGGAACCACAGAAACAGCAGCACCACGATGGGCATCACAAAGTGGAAGAGTCCATAGGCCAGATTCCAGAACTGGATGAAGGCCGTGAAGTCAATGAACGCGTTCTGGATGTTGTCCTCGATGAGCAACCCCAGTGCCTTCTCGGCATCGACGATCCACTCCGCATTGCGCTGGGCCGATTCCAAACTCCCGGCGGCTCCCGAACCAAACTGGTTCCGAATCCAGCTGTACGCCAGGTAGAAGAGAAACAGCACCACCAGTTCCCGCCAACCGCGCAGCTCCTTCCAACCCCGACCGGCCCGCTGGCCATCGTTGGCGCCTTGCAGGTTCACCCGGCACTCAACCCGTCCGAGCTCACGCCATCCGGACCGACCCGGATAGCAGGGACCTCAATGGTGTCCTCGTTTGATCGTCCGCCGAAGATCAAGGCTGGCAGTCCAAAGATCGAGGTGGTCAGCGTCAACAGGTAGATAAGGAACCCCAGCGCAATTGACCGTTCATCAAGCACTCCGAGCGGTCCGAAGAACAGCACAAAGGCGCCTTCGCGCACTCCCAGACCACCGATTCCCAAAGGCAGCACCTGCACAATCAACACCGCGGGCAGGAAGGCCATCAGCGCAGTGGGACCAACCTGTTCAATACCCATGGCGCGGGCCGCACAGGCCGCGGCGAGAAGAAGAACGATCTGGTACGCAAATCCCGCGCCCAGCACCCGCCAGATCTGGCGGGGATTGGAGCGCAGCGAATCCAGTCCGAGATGCACAGAATTCAACCATTCGACCCAACCGGTTCGGCTGCCAAGGAGTCGCCCAATCGTGACGTTGCCCGCAACGATGATCAGCAGCACCAGTCCCAGCAGCGTCAGTCCAGCGATGATCAACGCCACCCGGGTGGAGGCGCCCTGTTCCCGCAATCCGGGGTTCAGGGCGAAGCCAACCAACGAGATGGCCGGCAGAACCAACCACCCGCTGAGGCGTTCGATGACCACCGACGCAAAACTCAGTGGGGGGTCACCGGTGTCCTTGCTGAGGCGTCGCACTCGAACCACATCACCGCCCACGGTGGTGGGAACGAAGTTCGAAAGGAACTGCCCGGCCAGGTAGTGAGAGAGGTACCGGCGGAACCCGGCCTTGAGCCCTATCACCAGACCGACCTCGTACCACCGAACCACCGACAACAACAGTGCACACAAGGTGAGGGCAAAGGCGCCAGCCAGCCACCACGGCGTGCCGCGATCCCAATCGGGCAGCAGTTCGTGCAGATCAAAGTCCGGGGTGACCCGGATCAGGAGGACCAGCAGGCCAACGCTCAGCGCAATCCGCGCCAGCAGGCTGAGGGCATCGCGACGAGTCATGGGGCCCGATGGGTCAGAGACCGGTCGCCGGGCGCGTCAAAGAGATGGTAGGGAACCATGGTTCACGGGCGGGCGGCTGAAGGATTCACGGGCGAACAGCCGGGACCTGGCCAGTGTCGTCGGCCCGGGCCAGGAACCGTTCGAGATCGACCGACACGCGCACGACCCGGCCGGTGGCCACGACGTGGCCGGCCATATCGGTGAGCTGAACGCCAAAGGTCACCCGCCGCCCTTCAATCTTCTCCACGGTGGCTTGTGCGGTCACCTCGGTACGAATCGGCGACGGCGCAACATGGTCGAGACTGACTCGCAACCCCACCGAGGTGCTTCCGGGTTGCAGATACGGAGCGATGGCGGCGACGGTGGCCTGCTCACACCAGGCGAGCGCTCGCGGCGTGGCCAATACCGCCACATCGCCCGATCCGAAGACCGTGGCCAGATCATCATTGCGTACCGTGTGCGAAACTGTCGCTGTGACCCCTGGCTTGAGGCTCGATTGGAACATCACCATCGCTACGATACGAGCTGGGGCAAGCCGACCTGTGGCAAAGCTCCGCAATCCTCTGAAGGGAAATCACATCTGTGATCGAAGAATCCGTCATCAACGCCACTTTGAGCACCGCCCTCCGCACCGGAGCTGACTTCGCAGAAGTCTTCGTTGAAGACAAGAAGCGGTCGAGCGCCCACCTGGACGACAGTCGGATCGAGGAACTCACGTCGGGTCGCAGCCGGGGCGCCGGGATTCGCGTGATCGTTGGTGAATCGACCGGATTTGCCCACACGTCTGATCTCTCCGAAGCCGGCCTTCAACAAGCCGCCGAAGCCGCAGCCGCGGCGGCGCGCGGCTCCAATGGCGACACTCGGACGGTGTCGGTCACCCGCCAGAACGTCACCCCGGCCTATGAAATCACCACCTTCCCGGAGACTATTGCCAAGTCGCGCAAGGTCGAAATGCTCACGATGGCCAACGATGTGGCGCGGTCGGTCAACAATGCCATCAGTCAGGTGAGCGTCACCTACAGCGACAGTCGCCGCCAGATTCTGGTGGCCAACAGCGAAGGCCTGCTGGCCGGCGATGACCAGGTAAGGACGGTGTTTGGCGTTGGCTGCGTCGCCACCGGCGACACCGGCATGCAGACCGGACGGATGACCGTCGGTCGCCCCATCGGCTTCGAGCTGTTCGACGAATACGACATCAGCGACCTGGCCCAACAGGCGGCCAACATGGCGGTCACCAAGCTGCGCGCCCGACCCGCGCCCAGTGGTGAGATACCGGTGGTGATCGGCAACGGCGGTGGCGGCGTGCTCTTCCATGAAGCCTGTGGCCACGGGCTCGAAGCCGACCTGGTGGCCAAATCCGCCTCGGTCTTCAAAGATCGCGTGGGCCAGTTGGTGGCGTCGCCACTGGTGACGCTGATCGACGACGGCACGATGCCCAGGGAATGGGGCTTCTTCACTATCGACGACGAAGGAAAACCTGCGCAGTCCAACACCCTCATCAAGGACGGAGTGTTGGTCGATTACATGTATGACGGAATTCGCGCCCGCAAGGAAGGCCGCCCCAGTTCGGGCAACGGCCGGCGCCAGAGTTACAAACACCTCCCCATGGTTCGCATGACCAACACCTACATCAGCAACGGCGAGACCGACCCCGATGACATCGTGGCCGACACCCCCAACGGCATCTACATCAAGAAGCTGGGCGGTGGCCAGGTCGACACCGCCAGCGGCGACTTTGTCTTTGGCATGGCGGAGGCCTACCTCATTGAGGACGGCAAAGTCACCGAACCAATTCGCGAAGGCAATCTGATTGGCAACGGCCCGGCCGTGCTCGAGGCCATTGACGCCCTGGGCAACGACTTCGACATGGGTTCACCGGGCACCTGCGGCAAAGAAGGCCAGGGCGTTCCCGTTGGCGACGGCACCCCAACCTTGCGAGTCCCCACGGGACTGACCGTGGGCGGCACCGCAGCATGAGCGCAAGCTCAATTGACGCCAACTCCCTTGACCAGTTGTTTGCGGTGGCTGACACCATCGTGGCCAAAGCCAAACCAGGCGAGCAGATTGAAGTCGTGGTCGCCCGTGGGCGAGAAACAGAAGTAAAGGTCTATCAGGGCGAGATCGAAGCCTTCACGTCGGCCACCTCGCAGGGATATGGCGTCCGCATCATTGCGGACCAACGTCAGGGCTTTGCCTACGCTGGCAGCCTCGACGCCGACTCCTTCGACGAAGTGGTGGCCGAAGCACGGGACAACGCCACCTTTGGCACCGTCGACGAGCATCTGGGATTGGCCGAACCCGATGGCCTGCCAATTGTGGATCTGGGGCTGTTCTCAGACTCGGTTGCGGCGTTCCCCGACGATCGCAAGATCGAGTTGGCCAAGGAGCTTGAGGAACTGGCTGTCGCCGGTGACCCCCGCATCATTGGTTCTGAATCTTCGGAGTACAACGATTCCATCGGCGAATCCGTCATTGCGACCAACACCGGCATTCGGGTGTCGAGTAGGGATTCGGGTGCCTATCTCTATGTGGGACTCCTGGCCGAGGATGACGGTGAAACCCAGACCGGGTTTGGTCTGAGCCTGGGCCGAGAGCCCGCCGACCTCGACCTGCAGGAAGCGGCCACCCAGGCTGTGGAACGCACCACCCGCCTTCTGGGCGCAACCAAACCCGCCAGCCAGCGGACCACGGTGGTCCTTGACCCGTACGTGTCATCGCAGTTTCTGGGAATCATTGGCGGCACGCTCTCCGGCGGGGCCGTTATGACCGGTCGCTCACTGTTTGCCGAACGCATGAATGAGCAGGTCGCGGCGTCCGGTCTCACCCTGATTGATGACCCCACCGACATCCGGTCTCTTTCGGCCAGCGAATCCGACGGCGAAGGACTCGCCACCCGCCGCAACGTCCTCATCGACAACGGCAAATTGAACACCTTTGTCAACAACACCTATACCGGTCGTCGTCTGGGCACGACCTCAACCGGATCAGCGGTTCGTGGCATCTCCTCCACGCCGAGTGTTGGTTGCACCGCTCTCCAGTTGCTTCCCGGAGCCCGAAAGCAGGCCGAACTGCTGGCCGATATCGAAGACGGAATCCTCATTCAAGGGGTGTCCGGTCTGCACTCCGGCGTCAACGCGGTGAGCGGCGACTTCTCAACCGGCGCCAAAGGCCTCCGGATCCGAAACGGCGAACTCGCCGAGCCGGTCCGCGAGTTCACCATTGCGTCCACCCTCCAGCGGATGTTGCTGGACGTGGTTGAAGTTGGCGGCGACATCGAATGGCTTCCCTGGGGCGCGGCCGGCGTCTCGCTGGTCGTCTCTGACGTGTCCGTCTCCGGCACCTGAAACCCCGAGCCCCGAAACTGCTGCATGTCTGATCTCCATTGGTGGGAAGCCATCATTCTGGGGCTGGTTGAAGGCCTCACCGAGTACCTCCCGGTCAGCTCCACCGGTCACCTTCTGGTGGCCGCTGAATTCCTCGGTCTCAACGCGACCCAGGAGAGCAAGGACGCCATCGACACGTTCGCCATCTGTATTCAGATTGGCGCGATTCTGGCCGTCGTGGTGCTCTATCAGGAACGCATCCGCTCGATGATTGACGGTCTTTTGGGCCGTGATGATCAAGGCCGCCAGGTGCTTTTGGCCACCATCACCGCCTTTCTCCCCGCGGCGGTCATCGGGTTCTTTCTTGGCGACCGGATCAAGGATTGGCTCTTTGGACCATGGGCCATCGCCGCCGCGTGGATAGTGGGCGGGGCGGTCATCATGGTCCTGACCCAGATGCGGTTCTTCGAACAAGGCCGCCACGAACTGTCCCAGCTGACGCTTGGTTCCGCCCTGATCATCGGGTTTGTTCAGGCGTTGGCTCTGTGGCCCGGGGTCAGCCGAAGCCTGGTCACCATCATTGCCGCGGTGGCCCTGGGCCTCAGCCTGAAAGCCGCAGTGGAGTTCAGCTTCATTCTTGGCTTGGTCACACTGTCTGCAGCCACGGTGTACGAAGGAGCACGCAATGGCGGCGACATGATCGACACCTTCGGCTGGTTCAGCCCGGCGATTGGCCTGATCGTGGCGTTCGTGTCTGCGGTGGCCGCCATTCAGTGGATGGTCTCCTGGCTGGAGAACAAGGGCTTCAGCGTCTTTGGTTGGTATCGACTGGGGGCAGGACTCGCCCTGGTTGGGATGCTGATCGCGGGCGTCGTTTCGGCCTGACCCGCGTCTGTTGGCGGCCCATCCCCCAAGTGGGGTTGGTTCGCATTTCACGAAGGTTTCGGGACGGTTACGTCATTGTCTCTTCGTTCTCGTTATTCGTGCGGAAACACAAAACGCACATACCGGAAACAGGATCTCCATAGGTTCCCCTTCATCTACCAGCGGGAAGTTCCGCGGTTCGCAGGAAGGGATCTCCAACTCATGTCCATCAACCCCGGGTCAACCCCAGTCCGACCCAGCAGAGCGCGGCCCATCACCGGACCAGCCAGGAAGCGTCGCAAGTTGGCCAAACCGTCGACGGTCGCCACGTTGCTGATTGTGGGCGTGGTGCTGGGCTTTGCCGCTCCCGCCGCCGCACAGGACCCAAGCGTTTCCGATACCAACAGCCTGTTGCTCGACAACATGTGGATCTTCGTATCCGGTGTGCTCGTCTTCCTCATGCAGGCTGGCTTCGCCCTGGTGGAGGCTGGTCTCACCCGCGGCCGCAACGTGGCCAACATCATGGCCAAGAACATGGCAGACGCCGCTCTCGGCATCATGATGTTCTTCATCTTCGGTTATTGGATTGCCTTTGGTGAGTTCCTGCCAACCATGGACATCGATACGTTCACCGATCTGGGCGGCGGGCCGGCCGGTTCGCACGCAACGTTCTTCTTCTTCCAAGCCATGTTTGCCGCCGCCGCGGTCACCATTGCCTCCGGCGCCATGGCCGGGCGGACCAAGTTCTCGTCCTACCTCATCTTCGGCACCATCACGACCGCCGTCATCTACCCGCTGGTTGTTCGTATCACCTGGGGCGGTGGCGAGGTCTTTGGCTTCGGTGCTGGAGACCTGAGTGTCGGCGACGCCGTCTGGTCTGACTTTGCCGGTTCCACCATTGTCCACTCGGTTGGCGCCTGGGCCGCTCTGGTCGGCGCCGTCATGCTTGGCCCTCGTCTTGGCAAGTACGACGAGAACGGCAACCCCCGCGCCATCCCCGGCCACAACATGGCCTACACCATCATCGGTGTCTTTATTCTGTGGTTCGGCTGGTTCGGCTTCAATGGTGGCTCGGAACTCGCCATGGACAACCTGGTGCCATTCGTTCTGACCAACACCGCCCTGGCCGCGTGTGCCGGCGTCATCGGCGCCACCGCCCTCATCTGGAGCATGACTGGCAAGCCGGACGTGGGTATGGCTGGCAACGGCGCACTCGCTGGTCTGGTTTCGATCACCGCCCCTGTGGGAGCGGTCACGCCAATCATGGCGATGGTGATCGGCTTCATGGGCGGTCTCATCGTGGTGGTATCTGTCATCGGTATCGACAAGGCCCGGATCGACGATCCCGTCGGCGCCATCTCGGTTCACGGAGTGTGCGGTATCTGGGGCACCTTGAGCATTGGTCTCTTTGCTCGCTACGACGACGCGTTCCTCGGCCGCGAGGACGCGGGCCTGTTTTATGGCGGCGGCATCAGCCAGCTCATCACCCAACTCCTGCTGGTCGTGGTGGTTGCGGTGTTCAGCCTGGTCGCCTTCACCATTATCTTTGGAACCTTGAAGGCCACCGTTGGTATCCGGGCCAGCGCCGAGCACGAGGCCGAAGGTCTCGACGTGGCCGAGCACGGTTCAGCCGGCTACGCGGTTGACGCCCCGATTCGACTGGTGGCCCGCAGTGTTGCTTCGACCCCGAGCGGCACCATCGTCGTCGACAAGGACGACAAGCCGGTGAGCGTCAGCTGAAAGCTGCCAATTGCTGACAGCGATTCTGATTGCGCCTTGAGACTGGTGAGACCTCTCAAGGCGCAATCGCTATTTTTGCGGTGATGTTGCGGCCGTCACCGACTCTGCGCTGACAAGCACCGGCGTTACCGACGCCAGCGACAACGCATGGACGGTGGCCGCAATGTCGTGGTCCGCGACGGCAACGTCGACGCTGCGGTCACCGATCGCAACCACCACCGCCCCCTGGGCCACCAGTGTGGTGGTGGCCGGCTGGTCGCCCGTCGGATTGAAGGTCGCCAGCAGGTTGAGTCGATCACCCACGTCAACCTGAGGCCAGTCGTCCCCACGTCGCAGGCCGACCGCGCCCGTGTTGGCTGGCAGCATCAGATCGGTGACCGCTGCTGTGGGGTCTCCGCCGGTTCCGGAGACGCGCGGCGCAACGATGACTTCGCCCGGATGAATGCGGGTGACCGCCACGGCGCCTGATCCAAGCTCGGTGAGCGCGTCGACCGGGATCATGGCGGCCGGATAGTCGAGCCGTTTGGTCCCGTCCCGGATCAGGTCGCCGACCTCGATCACGTTGTTGGCCACCCACACCGATTGAGTTGGGCCCCAGGCGTCGGCCAGGTCGACGGCTTCGGACGCCATGTGATTCAGAGTGCTGACAGTGAGCGTCGCAATGAGCGCCACGCCGATCCACCAGACAACGGGACGTCGGAGCGCCCGAACGACCAGCGGACGACGCCAGCGTGGCGCTCGCTCATCCGGCGACTTCGGCGTGCGGAACCGAGCGACAAAACGATTTGAGGTGAACATCAGAACTTCTCCTTGATCTGCGGTCCAACGTCATGGCGCGCGGACTACGGAACTCTCAGGAGAAGTTGGTCAGGAGAAGCTGGTGGTGGGGGAAACCGAGGAAGCGGGTGGCCCGGGCCGGTCAGTCTTTGCTGGCCGACGCCTTCTTGGATGACTTCTTGGCGTCGGACTTTTTCGTCTCGGACTTCTTGGAGTCAGACGACGTGGTGTCTGACTTCTTGCCATCGGATTTGGCTGAGGTCGAAGACGAGGACGTGTCACTCGATGACTCAGCCGTTGACTCGCTGGAACTCGGCGACTCACTTGAACTCGACGACTTCGATCCGCCGGACCGAGCGTCGTTCTTGTAGAAGCCTGAGCCTTTGAAGGCAATGCCGGGGGCGCTGAAGACCTTCCGGACATCAGCCTTGCGGCGGGACGTGCACACCTTCGGGCGGTTGGGGCACTTGGGAATCGAGTCATCGGTGAACGATTGCTGAACCTCAAAGAGATCCCCGCACGCATCACACTGATATTCATAGGTCGGCATATCCCCAAAAACTCTAGCCGCCGGGACCGCAATAGAGACCCTGCGCATCCGGCCGACCGCAGCAGATGGGTGAGCGCCTACCATGACGCCATGTCGAGCCTGCCAATACTCCGCATTGCCTTTGTTGCGTTTGCGTATCTGGTGGGCATGCTCCAGTCGGCCGAACTGATCGGGCGCATGATCGGGCGGGACCCGCGGCGCGAAGGCTCACGCAATCCGGGCGCCTCCAACATGTACCGGATTGCCGGTCGAAACGCGGCGGCCATCACCCTGACCCTCGATGTCCTGAAAGCCTTTGTCCCCGCCTTGATTGCCCACCTGAGCTTCGGCATTGGTTGGGGTCTGGCCACCGGCGCCGCCGCCGTGATCGGACACATCTTCCCCGCCATTCGCGGATTCCGGGGCGGCAAAGGCGTGGCGACCTTCGGCGGCATGGCCCTGGCGCTCTGGCCGGTGGTTGCCATGGTCACCTTCCTGGTGTGGATGACCACGCTCAAGATCACCCATCGTTCATCGGTGGCGTCGCTGATTGGTGTCACCGCCACGGTGATCGGCGTTGCGTTGAGCGGGTTTGAACCGCCGATCGTGGGCGGTGCTGCCGCGGTTGGCGCGCTCATCATCATCAAACATGAGAGCAACATTCGACGACTGATCAGCGGTGACGAACTGAGCGTCAACCATCCAAGTGTCCCGGAGGACTCTGCGTGATCCCGCTGACCGACGCCCAGGAGTACGTTCTGGGCCGACTGACAGCAGGGGCGGTCACCGCAACCCCTCGCAACGACTCACTGGGGCTGGTCACCGCCGAAGCGATCATGTCTCAGGAGAACATCCCGCCATTTGACAACACCGCCATGGACGGCTTTGCCCTTCGAGCCACAGATGTCGCTGCCATAACGCCGGGCAAGCCCGCGGAGCTTCAGGTTGTTGGCACCATTGCCGCCGGCGCGACCGGCGACATGGAGGTGGGCCCGGGTCAGGCGGCCCGAATCATGACCGGCGCTCCGGTTCCCCCCGGCGCCGACGCCATCGTCATGGTGGAACTCACCCAACTTGCCGCCGACGAACAGACCGTGTCGGTTGTGGAATCAGTCCCCGTCGGCAATCACATTCGGGCTGCCGGCGAAGACATGCAGCCGGGTCAGGTGGTCTTTGAGCCCGGCACTGAACTGCGCCCCGGACACCTGGGCGTGCTGTGCACGTTGGGCATCGAATCCATTGCCACCCACGGCCGCCCCCGGGTGGGAGTCATCAGCACCGGCGACGAGCTGGTGGACGGCCCGCAGCCATTGGAGCGCGGCCAGATCCGCGACTCCAACCGTCGCACCCTGTTGTCGATGGTGGCCCAAACCGGCGCCGAGCCGGTTGACCTCGGGTTGATTCGAGACGACGAAGCCGCCATCGAAGCCGGGCTGGTTGCGGGAGCCGAAAGCTGCGACGCGCTGATCACCAGCGGTGGCGTGAGTATGGGTGACTTTGACTACGTGAAGATGGTGCTCAAGCGGATTGCGGACATGCGCTGGATGCAGATCGCCATCAAGCCAGCCAAGCCCATGGCCTTCGGCCTGCTGGGCGACACCCCGGTCTTCGGCCTGCCGGGAAACCCGGTGAGTTCGATGGTCTCGTTTGAACTGTTCGCCCGGCCCGGTATCCGCAAGATGATGGGCTTCGGTGCGGATGCGCTGCATCGGCCTCGTCTGGTTGGCGTGGCCGCCGAACCGCTTCGTCGCCGATCAGATGGCAAGACCCACTTTGCCCGAGTCGAAGCGGACTGGGACGCGCCCTTGGGCGCGTGGGCTATCCGCTCCGCTGGCGGCCAGGGCTCACACCAACTCTCGGCCATGGCCGCCGCCAACGCGCTGGCCGCCATCCCCGACGGTGACGGCCTGGCTGTAGGCGACCGCGCGGAGATCATCCTCTTCGGCTGAACCGCGAGCTGGCGCGTTGGTGCATCAGGGTGACAACGGCGCCCACGGTGCTGACAATCACGCCGGCGGTCCACAGGAGGCCCATCTGCGCACTGCCGGCGACCACCAGGATGGTGGCAACAAGGATGGCGACCGCCTGGGTCTGACGCTGGTCGGCCTGATCCTGGTGCCCCGGCGTGGCCATCACGGCCTTGGCTCCCGCCACCGGCGTTTGGAAGAACAGGGGCTGGGTCATGCATACACCGTGTCAGAACGCAGTTCACTGGTCTATGGGGACAACTCCCCTACGGGAAGGATTGCCTATGCCACCGACGGTATGCGCCAACCTGTCACAGGACGCTGACATACTCGCTTGGTGGCCGAGAAGAAGCCGAAGAAGTCGGCAAAAAAAACTCCAAAGAAGTCTGCGAAGGCGTCTCAGGACCAGGGTCGGCTCGACTTGAGCAATCCCGAAGGCTTCGCGGCCGAAATCGTTGAGATTCCCGTAGCCGACGAAATGTCGGAGTCGTTCCTGGCGTACTCGCTGTCGGTCATCACCGCTCGGGCCATTCCCGACATTCGCGACGGCCTCAAGCCGGTTCAACGACGCATTCTCTTCTCCATGCTCAATATGGGCGTGCGGCCCGACACGCCCCATCGCAAGAGTGCGCGCGTCGTCGGCGACACCATGGGCAAGTACCACCCCCATGGCGACTCCGCCATCTATGACGCCATGGTGCGGCTGGGGCAGGACTTCAGTCGCAACCTCACGCTGGTGGATCCGCAGGGCAACTTCGGCAGTCTGGACGACGGCCCGGCCGCCGCCCGTTACACCGAGTGCCGGCTGACCCCGGCGGCCATGGCGATGCTGGCCGGCCTGGCCGATGGCCACCGGGAACTCGATGAGGACACGGTCAATTTCCGGGGCACCTATGACGGCGAAGGCACCGAGCCCGAGTACCTGCCCGCCATCATTCCCAACCTGCTGGTCAACGGCACCACCGGCATTGCGGTGGGCATGGCCACCAACATGGCGCCGCACAATCTGACTGAGGTTGCCGAGGCCATCCGCATTGTGCTCAACCAGCGCCGGCCCAAGCCCACTGTGGAACAGTTGATGGAAGCGGTACCGGGCCCCGACTTCCCGTCGGGCGGGATCATCATTGATGAAGGCATTCGAGACGCCTACGAAACCGGCCGCGGCACCATCAAGGTTCGGGCCCGGGTGGAGATTGAGCAGCTCACCGCCAAGCGGCAGGGCATCATCATCACCGAACTGCCCTACATGGTCGGGCCCGAGAAGGTCGTCAGCAAGATCATGGACCTGGTCAACAACGGCAAGGTGGAAGGGATCAGCGACGTCAAGAACCTGAGTGACCGCCACCAGGGCATGCGGATCATGGTCGAGTGCCGGGTCGGCGTGAACCCCCAGGCGGTGCTGGCGGACCTGTACCGCTATACGCCCATGGAAGAGACCTTCGGCATCAACAATGTGGTGCTGATCGACGGCACGCCCACCACGGTCTCGCTCTTTGAGCTCTGCCATCACTACATTGCCCATCGCCTTGAGGTCATTGTCCGCCGGACCGAATATCGGCTCCAGAAGGATCGCGACCGGCTCCACATTGTTGATGGCCTGCTCATTGCGCTGGACAACATTGATTTGGTCATCCGGATTCTGCGGGGCTCCCAAACCGTTCACGAAGGCCGGGATGAGTTGATGGCGCAGCTGGATCTGTCGGAGATCCAATCCACGCACATCCTTGACATGCAGTTCCGTCGCCTGGTGGCCATGGAGAAGCAGAAGTACATCGATGAACGACAAGATCTGCTGGGCCGCATCGAGGACTACGAGAAACTGCTGGCCTCGGAGCGTCGGCAGCGCAAGCTGGTGGAAACTGAGCTGGACGAAGCGGTGGAACTCTTTGGCGTGGCTCGCCGCAGCCAGATCATTTCGCCGGACGACATAGAGGTCTATGAAGCACCGCCGGAGAACCTGGTGCCCGAGGACATTCCCGACGCGCCGGTCGTGGTGACCTTGTCATCGACGGGTCAGATTGGTCGGGCGCCAGCTGAAGGCGCGTCGAGGGCCACACCCGGCCGCCACGACGTCATCGTGTCTGCGGTCAACGTCTCCACCGCCGCCCATGTGGTCGCGGTGACATCAGAGGGGCGGGCGCTGAAGGTGTTGGCGTGGGAACTGGGCGAAGTTGCGGGTCGAAGCCGCGGGTCATCGGCCACCCAGGTCTTTGGAACCAACAAGGGCGAGGACATCCTGACGCTGGTGACCGCAGGCGATGACGCCGTCATTCTGGTCACCGCCAAAGGCGTGGCCAAACAGCTGAGCCAGGACGAAGTGGCCGAAACCGTGTCCGGACGCACCGTGATCAAACTCAGAGACGGCGACACTTTGGCGGCCGCTTATACGAGCCCCGAAGGCGCCGACGTGGTGATGGTGGCATCGGACGGCCAGGTGCTGCGGACGCCCATCGACGGCATCAGTCTGCAGGGCCGCGGCGCATCCGGTGTGGGCGGCATGAAGTTGCGGGGCGACGCCCGGGTCCTGACCGCCGGACCAGCTACAGCCGATGCCTGCGTGGTGACCGTCAGCGACATTGGGACCGCCAAAGCCACGTCGGTCAGTGAGATCCCGGAGAAGGGCCGCAACGGACAGGGCCTTCGGTCCACGCGCTTCGGTAAGGAGTCGCGGTTGGTCCTGGCCCACGTGGGGCCGCTGGCTTCGCTGCTGACCACCATGTCCACCGACGACGATCAAACCAAAGCGGACCCCACCCCGGTGGCGTTCCCGTTGGAGCCGACGCCGCGGGATTTGGTCAGCGTTGCCACCGACCGAACCATCCTGGACCTGGGGCCCGCGCGCTGGTGATCACGATGACAGACAAACCACCAAAGAAATCAGCGCTGCGCCCCGGCCGCACCATCATGAAGAATCCCAACACCGGGCGCGACGACACCACCATCGCCACCGAAATTTATGAGCCGGTCAGAGACGCAATCCTTGCGGCCATCCATGAAGAAGGCGAGTTGGCCAACGCCAAACTGAGCGAAGAAGTTGGTCGGCAGACACCGCCCCAGATGTGGGAAGAGGCAAAGATCCTCTGGTACGTCACCACCGTCAAACTCCACCTCGAAGCCACCGGCCTCCTCACCAAACACAGCAGTCCCCAAGTCCTTCGTCTGACCGACGCCGGCCGATCTGAACTGAGCAGCACCACCTGATGGCCACCGCGTCAAAGAAGAAAACCAATTCGGACACCTATGACGCCGCGTCCATCCAGACCTTGGAGGGACTGGAGGCGGTTCGCAAGCGTCCCGGCATGTACATCGGCGGGACCGGCAGTGAAGGTCTCATTCACCTGGTGTGGGAGCTCATCGACAACGGCGTGGACGAAGCCGCCGGCGGGCACGCCAACAAGATTGAAGTGATCTTCCATCGGGACAAGTCCATTGAGGTCACCGACAACGGCCGGGGCATCCCGGTAGGCAAACACGCCAAGCGCAAGGTCTCCGCGCTGGAAGTCGTGTTCACCGAACTGCACGCGGGTGGCAAGTTTGGCGGTGGCGCCTACGGCGCATCCGGCGGACTGCACGGCGTGGGCGCATCGGTGGTCAATGCGCTGGCCGCCAAGATGACCGTGGAGGTGGATCGCGACGGTCAGACCTGGGCGTTGGACTTCGACAATCGGGTCCCCGGCCACTTCACCGGGTCCAAGTTCAAAGCCTCACATGAGCTGAACAAGATCAAGCGCATCTCCAAGACCAAGACGGGTACCCGCGTTCGGTTCTGGCCGGACTGGGACATCTTCGACCCTGACGCCAGCATCGACTTTGAGATCGTGCGGGACCGCGTGGTTCGCGCCTGTTTCCTGGTGCCGGGGCTTCGCATCAGGTTGGTGGACAAGCGGACCGGCTCCAAAGCCGACGAGGAGTTCGTGTCCCGGGGCGGCCTCACCGACCTGGTCGAGTATCTGGGCGGCGATGCGCCCCAGGCCAACAAGGTCATCACCATCAACGGCATCGACACGTTCACCGAGAAAGTGCCGGTGGACGGAAAGATGCGCGACGTTGAGCGCGAAGTGACCGTTGACATTGCCCTCAAGTGGGTGGACAACTTCGACACCAGCCTGCAGTCGTTCGTCAACACCGTGCCAACTCCTGACGGCGGCACCCACCTGGCCGGATTTGAACGGGCGTTGACCCGGGCGGTCAACGATGTCCTTCTCCCCGGCACCAAGAAGCTGTCCAAGTTGGCCAAAGCCGGCAATGACCGTGCCGTCAAAGACGACGTCCAGGAGGGTCTGGTCGCCGCAGTCAAGGTCACCTTTCCCGAGCCGCAATTCCGCGGGCAGACCAAACGGGAACTGGGCACCCCGGCAATCCAGAGCGCGGTCTATGAGATCGCCAAGAAGGGCCTGACCGACTGGTTCAACGGCGACGGCGCCAAGTCTCATATCAACGCCGTGCGGGACAAGATTGCCAACGCCATTGTTGGTCGCCATGCGTCGCGGCAGCTGCTGGAGACCAAGCGCAAGGCGGCCAGCCTGGGCTCCACCGGCATGCCGGACAAGTTGGCGGACTGCCGCACTCATGGCGACGATTCGGAACTGATCATCGTGGAAGGCGACTCGGCGGCCGGACCCGCCAAAGCCGGCCGAAACTCCGAGTACATGGCGATCCTGCCCCTGCGCGGCAAGGTCGTCAACGCGGCCAAAGCATCGCTCAAACAGGTCATCGAAAATGCCGAAGCCAAGGCGCTGTTCACCGCCATGGGCACCGGTTCGGGTGAGGACTTCGACTTTGAGAAGCGCCGGTATGGCCGCATCATCATCCTGTGCGACGCGGATGTCGACGGCAGTCACATTCGCTGTCTGTTGTTGACCTTGATTCACAAGTACATGCCCCAGCTGCTCACCGAAGGTCGGGTGTACGCCGCGCAGCCGCCGCTGTTCACCACCAAGGTGGCCGGGGTGAACTATCGGGCGTTCTCCGAGGAGGAGAGGGATTCGATCACCGCCGAGTTGTCCAAAGGCAACCGCCGGGCTGAGAACATTCGCTGGCAGCGATTCAAAGGGCTGGGCGAGATGAATGTGGACGAGTTGGCGTACTGCGCGTTGGATTACGAGACTCGCATCCTGCGCCGATTGACCATCGCGGACGGGGCCGAAGCAGCCGCCGCCGCGGAGATGTTCGACACGCTCATGGGATCCGACGTCAGCATCCGGCGGGACTATCTGCTCAAGAACAGCTCCGTCTTCGACCGGGACGCCCTGGACATCTAGCTACTTCAGTAACTCAGCCGCCCATGGCCTCGAACTCTTCGGGGGTCATGCAGTCGATCATGACGATGCTGAGCGCCGCTTCGCTCACTGCCCCGGATTCGATCTGGGCAATGAGATCCTGCTCGGCGATCTCGGTGTCTATGCAGCCGATGGTCTCTGCGCTCAGATCCACCCCATCCTGGGAGGCGGCCAGGGCGATCGCCCCACCCATGCTGATGCAGCCCAGGAGCTCATCCTCGCCAAACTTCTCGCCGTACGCGTAGAACGAGGCCGCCTGCGGGTCTTCGGCCATTGCCTGCCACATGGTGTCAACGAAATCGGACGCCAAGAGTGTCTCCCGCACGCACTCGACGTCCATGATGTCGGCCATCTCGGGCTCCGAGGCGAAGGCCGCGATCACCGTGCCAGAGAAGAACTCCGGACCAGCGCACTCGTTCATCTGATCCACAAAGACCTGACGCTGCGCCTCGGGCACGGGGCGTTCTTCACCCATGGCGAGCAGCCCAATCAGGAACGCTCCGCCGTTGTCACCTTGCAGAGCCTGGTCCATGCACCTGTTGACACCGATACCTTCCTCCCCGGGGAGGCCCATGGCAACGGCCAAGTCGTCGGTGAGGCCGCAATCTGACAGGACCTTTGCGAGGAGTTGGAGCTCTTCGGCGATGAGCGGTCCTTCCGTGGACAGCGCATCCGCCAGGCCCGCGCTGCGCTCATCCAGATCGGCAAACTTGACCCGCAGGTCCTCGCTGACCCGAGGCGACGCTTCGACACACGCTACAAAGCTGTCGTCCTGGGCATCTGCTTCAGCCCCCGACTCCGGCTCGGCGGTGGGCTCGGGCTCGGTGGTGGGCGCCGGCTCGGGCTCGGCGGTGGGTTCTGCGGTTGCGGTCGGTTCCGGAACCGGCGTGGGGTCCACGGTGGCGGTCGGGTCCGGAATCGCCGTGGGCTCGGGGGATGGGCTGGGCGTCTCTGTGTTCGTCGGTTCTGCGACTGCCGCGGCGTCGACATCGCTTTCCGAATTTCCGCCACATCCGGCGGCGAAGAGGATCAGGAGCGCGGCGGCAAGTTTCAACCGAAGGGTTGCGCCCCCGGTTCGGGAGCAAAGATGTGAGAACATTCTCATGACGGTAACCGGACCCCAAACGACCGAAACGGCCAAACACGAGCTGCGGCTGCGATTACCCCGTTTGTTCAGTCCCACACAAGGGATCGGTCGACGGGGTGAGGTCCACGGGCCTGGCTGTCCAGTCGCCGTGAGGGCCGTCGTTACTCATCACATAGGCGTTGGTTCGGTTGGGATCACCGGCCACCGCAATCACAAACTTGGACGGGTCGGTGACAATCGGCACCAGGCGCTCCGGGTCCTCGGACTCGGCGAAGACGGCGGGCACATCGCCGGCGGCGGCCATGTCGACCAGGGTCCTTCGGCCCGCGGTGAGGTTGCTCCACTCCCCCACCATCTTTTCGAATCGCCAGGCCCGCATACGGGCCTGGGCAAACAGTGCTTGCTGCACCTGAGCCTTTGACCACCCCGCGGCGGCGAAGGTTCGAGCCAGAATCGGCGAGAGCACCAACAACGGTCGGTACTGGGCCTGACCCAGGCCATACACATGGGTGAGGTCCCAGCCACTTACGCGCACCAGGGCGTCGCTCAGATACGGCAGGATCTCCTCCGGCGACGAGCCGAACACGCTGCCAACGATGATCCCGCTGTTCATCCGCGCCATGGTCACCGCATTCTGTTTGGCCGCAACACCAAAGTCGCTGGCCACTGCGTCCCAGCCGATCTCGGTCAGCGTGTCCATGTCCTCGGCCAACACCATGCGCGCCGAGTTCCCGAAGGTTGCCTTGTCATGTTGATCGGCGGTGAACCCCAACACGTTGCGCAAATAGAGCCGCAGCCAACGAGCGACGCTGGTGTTGGCGTGGGCCCCTTCCCGCAGTACGCCAGCGCCAGTGTTGAATCCGAGTTGGGCCATCGACGGACCGCTGACAATGGCGATGGCGTCGGCACCGGTGGTGTTGCCGGAGTGCTCGGCGCCGTAGTGCGGGTCCGCCAGTATTTCGGCCATGGCCAACAGAACCGGCAGGTGTTGAGGATCACAGCCAGTCATGACCGCATTGACCGCAATGGACCAGACCGTGATGTCTCGGCCCGATGACGCGGCGATGCCCAACTGCTTACACGGATCGTGCCCGGTGGCGGCTATGAACGATTCCACCCGGCCGATGGTGGGCGGGATGATGGGCAGACCGTCGGACCAGCCGCGCTGGAGAAATTCCTGATTGATGTGGTCAAGGGTTCCCGTCACCGCCACATCCCGGGGCGCGGGTTGAGCGGCGGTGGCCGCCGCGTGGTTGGGCGCAACGCTGGTCAACCCGACTACCACCTGATTCACGGTCTGGGCCAGCAGGTTTGACTCCATCGTCGCGGGGTCCTGAGCATCGACATGGCCAACGGTGCTGGCCAACGCCATGTCATCGAAACCGTGGCCGCGGCCGGTGGCACGGGCCTGACCTTCAAATCCTTCGCAGACGATCGAGACGGTTGGCCGGCCGGTTGTTTCAACCCTGATGGAGGCCCGCATCACGGCGGGCGTGCAGCTGCCTCAACAACCCATGCCCGAGACGACGGCATCGACTCGGTGTTCGGCCAGCAGGTCAGGCAGCCGGGCGATGAAGTCCGCCTCGTCACCACCGTGACTGTTGCCAAACTCCTCGTACCCAACGATCTCAATGGTCGGGAACCGGCTGCGGAGTTCTCGTTCCAGGATGGGGAAGAGTTCGTCGCCGCGAAACAGCCAATCCCAAACGAACGCCACGCGCTTTCCCGCCAGCGAATCAAGGCGGTCGGCGGTGCGTTGACTGGCAACTCCCTGCGAGGATTTGGGCCAGACCGCGTGATAGGTGGGCTCGACGACGGGCTCATGATCGACGGTCATTGCGTCATGCTAGCGCTCAGTGGATTTGCGGCCTGTGGTGAAACTGTCCGTGGGGCGTAGTAGAACTACACGTATGGAATTTGGCCCCGACACCCTTGAGCTGGACGTCTCCGGAGACGGCGCTTCGGGTGAAGCCGCGGGTGAAGCGGGCGCGCCGCTGGCCGCCCTCCGGGACATGCCTCGCACGCCGGTTGATGTGGCAGAGCGCGCCGACCTGGCGCTTGAGGATGACCGACTGCTCGCCGGCAAGCCTTCACCGGCAGCCACCGACCTTCGGCCCCGCTACTTGTCGCCGTCAAGCGCCTCCATGTACAAGCAGTGCGCCCGCAAATGGAAGTACCGCTACGTGGACAAGCTGGCGGATCCGCCGGGTGAAGCGGCATTGGCCGGCACCTTCGCCCACCGGGTGCTGGAACTGTTGCTGCAACTGCCCGCAGAACAAAGAACCGTGGACGAAGCCAAACGGCTGGCGCGCGCCGTCTGGCCGGAGACCGCCAAAGATCTGGACTACAAAGCGCTGCGGTTGGACGACGCCGGCGAACGCCAGTTCCGGTGGCGCGGGTGGCAGGCGGTCGAAGGCCTCTGGACCATCGAAGATCCGGCATCGGTGACAGTGCATGCCACCGAACATGACGTGAAGATCGAGGTTGGCGGCGTCCCGTTTCGCGGCATCGTGGACCGGATCGATGTCGAAAAGGACCACTTCGTCATCAGCGACTACAAGTCCGGACGCGCCCCGTCCATGCGGTTTGTGGATGAACGACTGGCTCAGGTACTGCTCTACGCCGCTGCAGTACGGGAGCTCATGGGCGCCACGCCCAGCCGGGCGCGGCTGTTGTATCTCGGTCAGAGCATCATCGACATTGAGGTGACCGACGCCAACCTGGCGCACGCCATTGGCACGTTGCAGACCACGTGGAAGTCGCTGATCTCGGACTGTGATCGCCAGGAGTTCAGTCCTCAGACCGGTCCCCTCTGCGCCTGGTGTCCGTTCGTCAATCAGTGTGACGCGGGCCAGGTCGAAGTTCGACAACGCCACGCGGCAGGCAAAGTTCGCCCGGACGCGCCCGGCTTGCGGGTGCTTCCCGCGGCCGGATAGCCCCGCTAGCGGCGAACGACCGCGACGCGGCGGGACAACCACCGGTACACGATCAGCGATCCCAGAATCGCGCCGCCGAGCGCGGCCAAAGACAACTTCACGACCATGTCGTCGGCGGGAACCGGATCGGGCGTGACCGAAGGGGCCGCGTTCTCTGCGCTGTCGTAGTGGACCGTCACGCCCCCACCGTACCAACCCTGATTGGGCCACGACGGTCGGGGGGGGTGATACTCGGCTTGCGACACCACTGGCCGATCCGACTATATTACGTTTCGGTTACGAGCCATGGTTGATGGGTCATGGCGCCTCCAACCCCCAATGGCACGATCGACCAACGCACCACTTTTGGATTCCTGTATGCAATCTGGCTCTCTTCGCAACTTTGACGCTGACGTGATCGGTGACACGTCGGCGCCCGGGTGGAAGCTTCGAGAGGCCAAACAGCTTGCTCCATGGGTAGCCATGGTCGGGTTGATCCTGCTGCTTCTGGTGCTGGCCCTGATCATGCTCACCGGAGCCAGCGATGGCGACGACACCGAAGACGCGGCCAATGGCGGGGTTGAGACCGAAGACTTGCGGGCTTCCCCGAGCTTTTTCGGCGGCCTGTCCGGCGGCGATGCGTCGGTGATTGCCCAGGTGACCGCCACCGCGACCGCCACCGCTTCCCCTACGCCGACTGCGGTGGCACCGGCGACTACGCAACCGACCGCAACCATGATCGCCGAGGTTCCGATCCCCACTCTTATTCCCACCGCAACCGCAACCGCAACCGCAACGCCGGAGCCCACGACCGCCGTCGCAGCAACCCCAACCGCGACGGCCATTCCCGCAACGGCAACCGCGGTCCCGGCAACCGCAACCGCCATTCCCGCAACCTCGGTGCCAACCGCCATTCCCGCAACCCCCGTGCCAACCGCGATTCCCGCTACGGCAACCCCGGTGCCAACCGCCATTCCCGCAACCCCGGTGCCAACCGCGATTCCCGCTACGGCAACCCCGGTCCCGCCGGCACCAACCTCAACTCCGGTTCCCACCGCCATCCCGGCACCTCCCACCGCCACCGCAGCCCCAACGCCGATCCCGGCGCCACCGACCAACACCCCGTTGCCGGGCGGGTTCGTGGACACCACGCCGCAGTTCGATGACACCATCGAAGCCAACTTTGTGAATGCGATCAATCAGTACCGGGCCGGACTTGGACTGAGCGCGCTGATCCACGATCCCGCGCTGACCAGTGCGGCGCGAAACTGGTCATCCAACGGCCTGTGCTGCGGCACCGCGTTCAGTCAGATCCCGCCTCACAATTCGTCACTGACGGTGCCGGGCGCGCGCTCCACCGGCGAGAACGTCGGCTGGGGTAATGACACCTGGCAGTCCCTGCACAATGCGTTGCTGGCCAGCCCCGGCCACGAAGCCAACATTGCCAGCCGGAGCCGGGCGTTCACTCACGTGGGCGTGGGCGTGGTGGCCTCGGGCCGCAACATCTACGTGACCCAGGTCTTCGCCCTGTACTAACCGCTGGGCTGCACCAACGGCTGTTCTGTACCAACGGCTGGTCAGAAGTCGCCGCCCCAGGACTTCGCAAGGGCATGGGGCAGGGCCCACCGGGCATGAGGGGTCAGAACCCCGTCGTCGCCCGTTGCCCCGATGTCATTCCACCACGCCAGGGTGACCTCAAAGGCCCAGGTCACGAACTCCCGATCTCGCTTGTCGATCGAGGACGTGACTTCAGGACACCGGTTGATGTGGTCCACCATCGCGGAGCCGGACAGCGGCGTCCGCGGATCCGACCGCATGATGCCCAGGACCACGCCAAGCCAGTCCGCCCACTCCAGAAACGCCAGCGCTTCGCGTTCATCGCGACTCAACAGCGACGGGCCCGCCTGCATTGGTTCAGCCATCGGTGCAACCAGATCAGTGGCCCCGCCGGGAGCGGGGGTACCGCGGAGCCCGGCGAGGGCGCGATGCAAGGTCTCCAACGACCGTTGGTTGGCCTCGGCAATCTCGGTCTGTGTCATACCGACAAAACGCTCCACCAGTTCTTCCGGCTCCAGCGTGAAATCGGCCATCGTGGCGGCGGACTCACCGGTCAGGTGCGCAAGTCGGGAGCGGACCACAACCTGATTGACCAGGAGTGAGTCACCCCGCTCCCCGGGCCACTGCCCGTTGACCCGGGCCCAGGTTGTCTTCCACGCTTCAACGACGGTTCGGACCGCCGCGTCCACGGGCCAGGACTCGACGTAGGGCGCAGCACCATCTTCGTCTTCGTCGTCGCAAACCGCGGCAGAGTCGGGCGCAAAGGTTTCGGCGGTTGTCGGAGCGGCCCGGTCCGGGAGAACCTCGTCAGGCGGTGGACCAACCTGGAGGTCCAGCAGGTCCCGTTCGCTCGATGCGGCCCCTTCGTCGGGAACCGACAGCTCGGCCAACACGGTGTGCTCGCTGCCGTCGGTGTGGAGAAAGCCAATGACGATGGACTCTGACGCCGCGTCACCAGGCTCCTGCCGGACCCCAAGACCCGTAGCCGAAACACACCACGCACCCGTCGACACCACATCATCAGACAGTGCGCCCGTCGACATGCGGCGGGCCAGGTTGGCGAGAGTCCCGTCACCGTCCCGGGCTTCCGCACACCAGGTCGAGAACTGCTGGTCGGTCGCGGCCGGATCGTCGACCACGATGTCGGTCCTCCACGTTGCGGCGAGGCCCGAGAACCACGCATCCCGCTGACTGTTGTTCAACGGCGCCAGCTGGGGGGCGGCCGCGGCCAAGTCGGCAAAGACCTCGTCCAGTTCCACCGACCAAGCATGGCAGCATCGGGGGTAGCGTCCCACCATGCCCGAACTGCCCGAGGTCGAAACCATCCGGCGCGGCTTGGAACCCGAGATCATTGGACGGACCGTCACCGAGGCGTGGAGCCATGGCTCAGCCAAGTTCACGCCCGCTCTCGACGTGGCGGGCGCCCAGTTTGAGCGCATTGGTCGACGTGGCAAATACCTGTTGATTGGGTTGGACGATGACCGAGAGCTGGTGGTTCATCTGGGCATGACCGGTGCGCTTCATCGACGGCCCAGCAGCGACAACCTCGCTCCCGATCCGTACATTCGGGCTCGCTGGAATCTGGATGACAACACCACGCTCGTCTTCCGCGATGTTCGGCGCTTTGGGCGACTTCGGGTCGTGCCGACCGGCGACTACGAGTCCATAACCACACTGGCCCAGATCGGACCTGAACCATTGGAGGTCGACTTCACCCCCGCCAGCCTCCATGCGGCGATGAAGAAGAGTTCTCGGCGGGTGAAGACCCAACTGCTGAGCCAGCGCCCGGTGGCAGGAGTGGGAAACATCTATGCCGATGAGGCACTGTGGCGAGCCCGGATCTATCCCGCCCAGCGGACCTTGAGCCGCCCCGAAGCCGAACGCCTCCATCCGGCCATCGTGGATGTGCTTCAGGCCGGCGTGGACAATGGCGGCACCACCTTGCGCGACTATCGCACCGTGACCGGCGACACCGGGGACAATCAGCATCACCTCGACTGCTACGGCCAGGCGGGCGAACCGTGCCCCCGGTGCACCGCCGAGTTGGTCTCTCGAGTGTGGGACGCCCGCACCACGACCTTCTGCCCCACCTGTCAACGACGCCGCTGACTTCTCAACGAGCCGCTGATTTGGGTGCCGGGTCGGACTCTTACCCAAATATTGCGTGCGTCGACCGGGCCAGAGTTCGCCACACCGGTAGCGTTGGGCCGTGAGAATGACCAGGTACCTGCTGCGAATGGTCGCAGTCCTGTTGCTGTTGGTCGCGGCCGCCGGTTGCTCCTCCACCACCGAAGAGGCCGAAACCGAGCCAACTCCCACCGCCGCAGTGGTGGCCCCCACCGCCACACCAACCCCGGATCCCAACGCGGCAACCTTGCCAGCTGAGTCCGATGACGCAGAGGCCAACGGCGCCGATGCCGACGGTGACGAGCCGGACACCGAAGCAACTCCGCAGGAGCCGCCTCCGCCGCCGTCGGACCGTATTGTCATTCAGACCGAAGACTTTCGCCTCCTGACCATTGCCTCTGACGGGACCGACCTTCTGCCGCTGTCGGACCCGGAGGAGGCCGGCATTGTGAACTCGCAGCCCACCTGGTCGCCCGACAGCAACCGCATTGCCTGGACCCGATTCGATTCGGCCAATGGTTCGGCCCAGCTGATGGCCGACCGCTTTGACCGGTCGGCAACCGTGGCGCTCGACGTTGAGTCGCCCCCCTTCTATCTGAACTGGGATCAGGCGTCCGCGCAGATCGGTTACCTGGCACCATCGGCCGGCGGGATCGACCTGGGGGTGGCCACCATGGCCGAAGACGGAGAACCAACGCGCCTGGACCGCGGCGAACCGTTCTTCTTCTCCTGGGGCTCAACCGGCGACGAGATGTTGATCCACGCGTCCGGGTTCCGCATGGACGTGATCAACTTCGACGGGACCATCCGGGTGATCGAGGAGTTCCCGGCGCTGTTCCAAGCTCCGTACTGGGTGCCGGGCGAGAACCGGCTCATCTACGCCGACCAGGTTGATGGCCGGAACACTCTGGTCAGCACCGGCGGCGAAGGTGCGGGGCGCATACCCATCGTCTTCTACAACGGGTACCTCCAGTTCAGTGTCAACGCGGACGGCACCCGAATTGCGGTGCAGTCGACTGACCGGGGGGCCGACAGCGGGGTGATAACCGCCAGCTTTGCGCCGACCCAGAACGAGATCATTCCGACCGAAGAACTGCTGTCCAACTCGCTCAACGTGGTCAGCGTGTTTGGTGGCATCCCCCGGACCATCAGTTTTGACCCATCATTGGGTTTCTTCTGGAGTCCCGATGGAACGGCCTTGGCATTTCTGTTGCCGGGCACCACACCGGGCACGATCCAATGGTGGTTCTCCACTGAAGAACTGCTCGGCGAACCATTCCCCGGGCCGGAGTTCTTTCCGAGCGATGTGTTCTCCCAGAATTATCTGCCATTCTTTGACCAGTACGAGCAGAGCTTGAGTTACTGGTCGCCCGACGGCGATCGGCTGGTCTTTGCCGGCACCGATCCCGAAACCGGCCAGGCCGGAATCTTCACGGTCGAACCGCGGCTGGGGGCTCAACCGGAGTTCCTGACCGACGGCGTGTTTGCTGCATGGTCACCGGATCAGGCGGGCGGGGGCGGCGGCGGCGCGTCGATCCTGTAGTCAGGAATCGTCGAAGACGACCTCGGTCAGCAGTCGCGTTTCACTTTCGATGGCGAGCTCATCGGCGTCATCGGTCAGAACCATGCTCTGGTTCACCGCAGACTCACTGGTCACGGCGGGCGACGGCTGGCTCAGATTCATGGACAACGTGCCGGTGGTGATGGACTCAAACGTCGAGGACTCGACGGTGGCGCCGGGGATCACCAGATCACTGACCCGATCCTGCACCGCCTGAAGGTCAAGGTCGACCACGCCATCGTTTATCCCGAGCACGGTGTAGGTGGTGGTGGTCAGAAAGTCGAACCCCAGACTTTGCGATGTGGTGACCGACTGCCACTGGCCACCGACACCGATTGGTTCCTTGGGGAACACGACCGCCGCTGATTCGATGAGACCGGCTGAGGCTTGGCCGGCGATGCTGCCCGCATCAGCGATGGCGACCGAACCATCGGGTGCGGTCACTGAGGTGATGGTGGTTCCGATGGTGGCTTCCACTGCGTCTCGGGTGGCCGCTTCCACCTCGGTGGGGTTGGATTCGATGGTTGCGCCAGTCACCGTTTCTTCGATCCTCCAACCGACCGGCGTTTCACCCGTGACCGTCACCGTGGTGAAGATGCTGGTCAAGGTCTGGGACTCAGTGATGACCCCGTTGACGCGCTGCATCGAGGTTTGAACGGTGGCCGTGATCTTGTCAACCGTGTGACCCACCACCAGGTCCAGACGGAGGAGCTGCGGGTCGGTTCCGGCGGCCAGGACGGTGATGACCCGGTCTGCGGTGTCCGCCTCCGGGGCCTCGCTGACGACCGGGACCGGAGAGGAGGTTGGAACCGGGGTGGCGGTCGCTTCGGGAACCGGCGTCGTGGTCGGTTCCGGGATCGGCGTGGGCGCAACGGCAGCGGTGGGAGTGGGGACCGTCGGGGTCGCCGTTGGTGCCGGGGTTGCGGTTGCTGCGGTCGAACTGGTGCACCCGGTTGCCAGCAGTGCCAGCACCGCGACCGTGAGAACGATGCGATGACCGATCCGGGTTTTGAGCACGCCCGAGAGTAGCGGCGCCAGCCAGCCAACCTCAGTCGCCGTGTTCGATTTCGGAGGCCCGAGTAGTCTGCGGCTCATGGCTCACTCCAATGCGCTGCCCACCAAAGTGCTGGCCTTTGTGCACAACACCGGTTTTGGGGATCTGGCGGCGGAGGTGGTGACGTTCGCGCAGCGGTGTGTGTTGGATCTGGTGGGCGTGGCAGCCGCAGGCCGCACGACCACGTTGTCTGCGATCATCGGCAACCATGCGGCTCGGCATTTTCGTTCTGGAGAATCTGGTCGTTCTGGAGAATCTGGCGGTTGTGGAGAGTCTGGCGCTGCGCATCTGCTCTTTGACGGTCGGGCCGTGAGCCCGGTGGGCGCGGCCATGGCCAACGGAATGACCATCGATGCGATTGACGCCCATGACGGCCACAACCTGACCAAAGGTCACACCGGCTGCCATCAGTTCCCTGCGCTGCTGGCGTTGACCGAATCCGAAGGCCAGTTGGACCCACGGGAGTTCCTGGCCGCGTTGGTGGTGGGGTACGAAGTGGCCACCCGCGCCGGTGTTGCGCTGCACGCAACCGCGGCCGACTATCACACCTCGGGGGCGTGGGGAGCCGTGGGCGCGGCCGCTTTGGGGGCCCGGGTGCTGGGGCTCGATCATCCGCAGACGTTTGAGGCCATGGGTATTGCCGAGTACCACGGACCGCGGAGTCAGATGATGCGGGCCATCGACTTCCCCACCATGGTCAAGGACGGTTCGGGCTGGGGCGCGATGGCCGGCGTGTCCGCCGCGTACCTGGCCGCCGATGGGTTCACGGGCGCCCCCGCGATTCTTCTCAACGATTCGGCCGTTGACCATCTGTGGGCTGACCTGGGTGAGCACTGGATCATCTTTGATCAGTACTTCAAGCCGCACCCGGTGTGTCGGTGGGCGCAACCGGCGGTGGAGGCCGCGTTGTCCCTTCGCCGCACCCATGACCTGACCGCAGCCGATGTGGAGCGGGTGGAGATTTCCACGTTCCATGAGGCGGCTCGGTTGGCAACCTGGTGTCCGCAGACCACCGAGGAAGCGCAGTACTCCATGCCGTTCCCGGTGGCGGCGGCGGTGGTGGCTGGTCAGTTGGGTGCGGCCGAGGTCACCGGTGCGGCGCTTCATGATGCGGAGGTGCTTCGCCTGGCCGAAGGGACCCGGATCATCGAAGACGCCGCTCATGATCAGGCGTTTCCGGCGCGCCGGTTTGCCCGCGTCCGTCTGGTGTTGAGAGATGGGCGGACGGTGACCTCTGAGGACACCGAGCCGCGGGGTGACGCCAATGGTCCGTTGATGCTGGAGATGGACGAGATTCGGTCCAAGTTCCATGCGCTGGCCGACCCGGTGCTGGGAGCGGACCGGGCGACCGCAATCGAAGACGCGATTGACGGTATGACCGAGGCTGACTCGCTCACTCCCCTTCTGGGGTTGTTGCACGCACCAGTGTGACCACACAACCGTGGAAGCTCAGCCGAGGGCGTCTATGTCCTCACTGATGGGCATGGACACGATGAGCTGGGTGTATTCGCAGCCGTTGAACGTAATCACGTAGCCGGGGTCGTTGTTGTACGCGGCGGCGAACTGTTTGTGCTTCTTCACGAAGGTGCCAAGCAGGATCTTCCCGGGTACGCCGGTGCCCGGGAGCCGGAGCCCTTTGACCTGTTTGCGGGCATTGTCCACGCGTTGGACGCTGACCACCGCCGCCACCGGTTGCGTGACCTCGCGGCGCAACGCACCGAGCCGTTCCCACCTGCTCATCTCCACCGTGATTGCTGCGTCATTCACCACCAGTTGGGCCATGACTCAACGGTAGGGCTCAAATGGTGGCTCCGGTGCTTGCGGTCTCTCGTTCACGGCGTTCCTGCTGGCGAACCTGATTGGACTCGGCGATGTCGGCCATCAGCCAGTCGTACAATTCCAACAGGTGCGGCGACACAACGGTGCCGGCCTCGGGCTCCCCGAGGTCGGCTTCCAGTCCCCGTTGCAACTCGGCCATTGCGGCGCGCAACTCGGCTCGACTGCCCTCGGCCGCCGCGACCGCAAACCGTCGTTCGTAGCACTGCTCACATCCGGGGATGAGACTGAGCCCTCGCATCACGGCTTTGCGAGCCTGGTCGATTTCGTCGACCGCCAGAGCAATATCGGCCGCCCGATGCACGGTCTCATCCACGAAAAAGTCCACATGAGACCGCACCGTCTGGTCGGCCCATGCATACCCAAGAGCACCACCCCCGGTGAACGAGACGCCGCGCACCAACGCCAGGGCGTCCATCAGGTGCACGAGTTCTGCGGTGGTGTCCGACTGCTGGGCCCGAGCTGCGTCCGCCTCGCCCACCAGCCCCACGAAGTCCTCAAAATCGGTGGTCACAGTCGGCGACAACCGGTACACCCGATCGCTACCGGCGCGAGACAGATACGGATCACCGTTTGTATCTGAACCCAAGCCCTTGCGCGCTCGACTCATCACGTTGGCGAATGCTTTGTCGGTGGGTGGTTCCATGCCCGGCCACACCCAGGTCTTGAGCTGATCGGCGTCGGCACCGTCACGATTGAACGCCAGACAGGTGATGACGTCGAGGGCGCGAGCGGACCGAAACTCCTGCTTGGCACGGATCACACGAACCGCGCCCAACACCTGCACCTGCGGGGCAGTGTGGTCCCGCTCCGATGGCGGCCCCGGGTCAGCCGGGACGGATTCGGCCAGCGTCGCGGTCTTCGGACCAGGCACAAAGCAGGCGGCGTCAGTGGCATGCAACAGCTCATGAATCAGACCCCACATCCCGGCGTCGGGATCGTGACGACGAGCGGTCACCCCTGCGGACTCCAGGGTGACCAGACCATCACTGACATCAAGGGTCGCCGTGCCATCACCTCCCGATTCAACGACGATGGCCCCGGCGTTCAGGAGGCGCTTCCTGACCGACATTGAGATGGGCGTGGCGAAGATGACAACCGTTGGGGCTGGCGCATCCGGGAGCAGTGCCGCTCTATGGTGAAGCGCAGGAAGGTCCACCTCCAGCGCGCCGCCGGGTCTACACGGTGCGCCGCCGGCGGCTTCGACCCGGGCGACAGCGTCTTCACCCCCCGCCACAATCTGGATGCGTTCCAGCATGTTCAGCCGAATGTCCAGACCGACACCGATCACATCCAGATCATCAGCGTTGGGCGACAACGCCAGCTCAACCGCCATCGCAGTCATGAAGCGCTGAACGAGTTCGGTTGGGCCAGTCACTCCAACCGAGCCAAAGTCCTCCAGGTTGATCAGCACGTCGGTTTCGGCGTGCAAACTTCGCCCGAGCGTGACCAGGGTTGGCGCAGGCGCCCCCGAACAGCGGCTCTCCGGCGACGCATCGACCAGGCTTGGAACCCATCGCGTGTGCGGCTGGCCTCCATCGGTGGACCCAACGGTGACGCTGGCCTCCTCATCATCCACTTCAACGATGGTGAACGGTGCGGATACCACCGGATCCTGGTGGGTGGCAGCGGAAAGAACCATGAGGTCCTCCTGATTTTCTTCCGGAGGAGTGACCTTCGGAACCTGTGATGTCGGGACCGCTTTGCGGGCGATCGAGCCGTCAGGAGAGCTGGGGCTCTCGATAGAACTGGCATAGCTGCGAAGGGTTGCGTCGATCAGCGCCTGCCGTTCCGGGGTGCCGGCCGCGGTAAGGGTCGACAACGCCTGTCGAGCATCGTCGGTGAACGGCTCGGGGATTTCCCCGGCCGGTCGAACCGCCCATTGCCACTCACGCCGTCGACGAATCGCCACGCTCAGACTTGCGGCAAACAGTCCCATGCCCACCAGGCCGACAGCCGCCGCCACCGGTTTCGAGACGAGTTCATCTTGTCCCGGGGGCCCTTCTGACTGAATCGAGCCTGATGGTCCAGGTACGGGTGATCGCGTTGGTTCAATCGCCTGATCGGAAACCTCCGGAGCTTCTTCGAGTACCACAACCGTCTCCGGCGCGGCGAGTACCTCTTCCACCACTGCGACATCCTCGATCACCGCGACATCCTCGGCCACCGCGACATCCTCGACCACCGCGACATCCTCGACTTCGAGGGTTTCGGGCGGCGACTCCGACCGCGGCATTGCCGGTAGCGAGATCTCTTCTCCCGGATAGATCAGATCAGGGTTCTCCGAGGTCAGGTCGCCGGCGTTGGCCTCGACAGTCTGGTGCCAGTGCTCTTCGACCTCTCCGGGCGTTGGCTCGCGCTCAATCTCAATCGCAAGATCATCGGTTGCGATTGTCCACAAATTGTCCCCGGGGGCCACCACATGCGTTCGGACAACACGACTCTCAGCACCCGCCTCCATGGTGGCCTCGGGCACCGTCAGCTCCATGCCGACAACCACCGACGTGTCGCGAGGTCCGAGGGCCCCGCCACCGGGCAACAGCGCGCCGATGTTTGCCGCTCTCAGCTCCTTCCACCGACGAGTTTCGCCCAGCTGATCCTGCGCAATGGACATGAAGGTGTCGCCTCGTTGCACCCGATAGGTCTTGACAGCAGCGACAACACCGGCCGACGACCGCGGTCCGGCTTCCGGGGCGAGTTCGGATATCGCAAGCTCAGTCGGTGTTTCGACCACGGCGACGGCGTCCACCATCTCCACAACCTCGCTCCCAACGCCAACTCCTGACAGGGCCGGGGTTGCCATCGGCTGAAACGAGTGCAACGTGAGCAGCAGGCCCGCGGCCAGTTTCCGAGCGACAAACTGTGTGCCCGGCACCACAACCAGGCGGGGCGCCTGCACCCGGCGCATTGCGGCCACCAGTTCGACCAGCAACGACGCCGCCACACTGAGCCAGGCCAGCCAGGCGACACCACCAAAGATTGCTCGCAAAAGCGCCGACGGCACATCCCCAGCCCGTAACCGATTAGGGAGGGCCGACCAATCCAGCTCAGGTAACTCGCTCGCGCCGAGCGCCATCAACAGCACCGGCGGGATCACCAGCAGCGCACCAATGGCGAGCGCGTACATCAACCGCACCGCTGCCGCCCACCATGCGGACCGCTTGTTCATCTCTACTGTCCCTGATCTCATCGCTATCCGCTTCCTTCGGTTGCATTCGCCGTCGCGGCGCCGGTCACCATCCGGGCCCCGCTGGCATCCAAAAAGGCCAGATTCACCTGAAGTTGAACCGTGACGCGCACCTGGGAGCCATCAACCTGCACATCTCCGCTGGCGCCGGCCAACGAGAGGTAGTTCTGTGCGCTTTGCACCACCGTTGACGGATCGGCCACGACCTCACCAGACAGTCGTTGCTGAGCATCAAGCTCTTGAGCGCCGGCTCGCGCGGCGCCTTGGGCAATGTCGGCCGCCTGGCGGCGGGCGTTGCGAATCTGGCCGCCATCGACCACGAGGGCCAGCAACAACACCGCCAGCACCATGAAGGCAGCCATAAACAGCGACAGTGATCCTCGTTCCGAGGTCTTCATGATCCGCCTCGAAACTGGTCGATGACCGCAACATGTCGAGCCGACACCGCCTGCTTACCCGGCACGCCGACCAGCGCGAGATCCCGCAGGTCGAGGGTGCACGTCACCTCGACCTCGACCGCCTCAAACTGGCCGAGGCTTGTGAGCGACGTAGCGACATCGAGCTGTTGGCAAAGCAATCCGCCCGCCGACAATGACTCGGCGGCACTGGACTTCGCCGCCTCATCAATGCTCGAAACCGAACCCAGCGAGGCCGCCCGAGCCGCCTCCGCCGCGGCGTCGGCAACGTCACCCGCCGCCTGAGTCACCCGCCATCCAAACGAAACCAGCAAAACTCCAACCAGCAACAAGGACCCGAGCATGGCGAGCTCCAATGAGCTGGTGCCCTGCTCATCCCCGCAGCTCCACCGCGTCCGCCTCACCGATCTGCCTCCGAAATGAATCGTTCGGTTGGACCCACGACGGTGCGTCCGACCTCGGTCGGCAAACCGGGAAGGATCTGGTTGGAACGTCCCGACACCACCACGGTGGTTTCGGCCGCCCCTCGCTGAACACGTATGGTCCAGCTCTCTACGGAGGGCTCTTGATCGAGGATGAACGCGGCGGCATCTTGTCCGTCGGCGCTGGTGCCGTTGGCTTTTGACGCCGCTTCCAAAGCCTCCTGGGCCGCATCGTCCACCGCCTCGCTGGCTGCGAAGGTGAACGAGAAGTGAAACAACCCGAGGATCGCCACGAGCAACACGGCAAAGAGCACCGCAAACTCCAGCGACGACGCGCCAGTTTCGGCCCCGCCTTTGCGGAAGCGAACCATTGTCTGAGCAGTCAGCCGAAGGCCGACTAGAAGCTGGTGCCGGTGTCGACGTTGGTTGGAATCTGCTGCTGGGTCTGGTCAACGTTGTTTCGCACGACCACGATCAGGGCAATGGCCATTGCGGCAACGCCCGCCACCAGCAGCGCCCATTCGAGCGTGGTGAGTCCGTCTTCGGACTCATACCGGTCGCAGCACTCGGTTCGAGCGCGGTCAACCAGGTTGGCGGTCCAGGCGCCGCAAGCGATGGCCGCCGTTGCTGCTGGTGATGGTGATGGCTTCTGACTTTTCAAGGACATGTAGTCCTCGCTTTCTGGGTTGGGATTTCTTGGGACGAATGAGGGTCAACCGACTCACAAACCAACGGGTTGGGTCAGGGTGATCAGTGACCAAAGCGCGGGAGCGCCGAGATAACAGACGAACGCGAGCGCCAGGAGCACGGAAGGGAATGCCATGTTTGCGGTGGCTGCTTCGGCTTCGCTGCGAGCGTCATAGAGCTGGCGCTCACTGAGAATCTGGGCCCTGCTGGACAGCGCGTCATCCGGCGATACCCCCTGCTCTCGGGCCAACGAGATCGATGACGCAATCTGGTCAAGTTCGGTGATCGCCAGGTCCTGGCCGAGCCGGAGAAACTCCGCGCTCACGGGCGTGCCGGTCGTGTTGGAGACGTCTACGGCGTGGCGGAGCTCACCGAAAGCGGGCCCGTCACCGGCGTTTGCCGCAACCAGCAGCGCCCCTTCCACGTACATGCCGCCGGCAATGAGTGATCGCACCAGTTCCAAGTAGGCGGCAAGCGCATGTTGAAACGCCCTTCGGGCGTCGGTGGCCTTTTCGCGAAGGCGTTGATCGGGATAGAAGAAACCAACGACCAACCCGACAACCGCCCCGACGATCGGCCACCAGGGTGCAGGAGCAAAGGCGAGGAGGCGCAGCACCGCATGCATGACGATCGGGAGGAGGGCACCGAGGATTGCCCCACCGAGTTTTTGGAAGGCCAGCGACGCCTCGGTTGTGCGCATGATCCGAAGGTCAGCTGCGAGCGGCGTGAAGTCATAGCCACCGCCCAGCAACAACGATCGGGCTCGGCGGCCAAGTTCCCATCGCACTCCCCCGCCCGTCGACGCCGAGCCGAATTGCAATGCCGGCCGTCGTGGTGCATCGAATTCGGCCAGCGCAACCGACAAGGGCACGGGCCGACGAATCGCACCGCGAACCAACAACAACAGGCCCGTCGAAACCAGCAAGCCCGAAAGCGAGACAAGAACGGCGTTGCTCATGAGCCGGCGTCCATCACAGCTCACCCAATCGTCGGAAGTATCGCGGACGCGACTCCATCCGCATCAACGAGGCGAGCAGCCACAGGGCCATGAGAAAAAGCCCGCCGATAAGCAGCATCACGGTCTGCCCGAAGACCCCGTTGTAGAAGACCAGGAACTCCTGCGCGAAGAACCGAAGTCCAATGGCCATGAAGACGGTGAGACCCATGATTCCGCGCACCGAGGTGCGGACCTGAGAACGAGTGGCCGAAACCTCCAACAGGAGCCGAACGTGTGAGCGAGTCTGCTCCATCTGAATGTGCAACATGTCCGAGAGACGCGAGGAGCCGTGTCGTTCCGACAAGGCGATGGCAGCACAGACCCCGTCGGCAGTGGGACTTGCAAGATCCTCTGCGAAACTGGCGACTGCGTCGCTCAGGCTCATCGTCTCGATGCGGCGGGCCAACGCTCGGGCCGGGCCCGCAATCTCGGGGCCAGCATGATCGGCTGCGGCTCGAATTGCGGCGTTGACGTGGAGACCAGCACGGATAGAGCCGGTGACCTGTTCGGTCCAGGCCGCAACGGCTTCGGCTTCGGCGACGGTGCGCGCCACCTCGCGTTGCGAACCCAGTCGACCCCAGAACAGTCCGACGCCGCCGGCAACAACAATTCCCATGGCGATCCAACCGGTTGTGACCCCGACGACCAGACCGGCACCAAGCGCCAGCGCCAGCCGCTTGACCGCACCAGATTGCATATCCAAGCCGCGACCAGCCTTCTCCGTGGTGGGAAACAGCTGCTCCCCCGCGACGCCCATGGCCAACAGCCACATCCCAAGACCAGCCATTCCGCCCACCAACCCAATGACCAAACCCATCACTGCCCCCGGACCGACGCGGGCGACGGTGATGGCACGCCAGTCCGCCCCGACCAGGTGCCATTGACCTGCCGCAAGGTCGCCGGATCGAATCCGTGACGCGCCAGGTCTCGCCGCAGGCGATCGGTCGGAAAGATGCCAGTGGGAAGTCCTCGACCATCCCCACGATCGCGATCCGGCCCCCAGATCTCAAGACTCTCGACCTGCCCCGACGCGCCCACCCCAACCACCTCGCGGATCGACGACACGACCCGAGCGCCACCCAGATTCTCCACGTGCACCACAAGGTCGACTGCCGCGCCGATCAGACGCAACAGCGAATCGTGGCTCACCTCATGGGGTGACATCGAGGCGTAGAGCGCAAGCCGCTCAAACGCTTCTGCGGTCGAGTTGGCGTGAATGGTGCACAGCGACCCCGGACGACCATTGCTGATGGCCAGGAGAAATGCGAAGACCTCGCCCCCGCGGACCTCACCAACCACCACCCGAGACGGGTTCTGGCGCAACGATTCCTTCAGGCACATTTCCAATGTGAACGCGCCCCGACCTTCGATGTTGGCTTCTCGGGATTCGTACTCGACCAGATCCGGATTGAGGTCCGGCCACTGGCTCAAACCCAATTCGAAATCATCCTCGATGGTGATCAGCCGTTCGGCCGGGTCAACCTCGTTCAGCAACGCCCGGGACAGTGTCGTCTTCCCGGCACCCGTTGAGCCCACGACGATGAAGGTCTTGCGAGCCCGGACGGCGGCCCGCAGGAAGGTGAACATCGCCTGATCAACCATGCCGGCTTGCAGAAGATCGTTCAGTCGACTCAGCTCCGGCGCATGGATACGGATGGAGACCGACGTTTGGCGAGTGATCGGTGACATCACCGCGTGCAGGCGGGCGCCGTTGTTGAGCCGGAGGTTCAAGGTGGGGTTGGCTTCATCAAATCGCCGAGAGACGCGGCCGCCGTGGTTGGCAACGAAACGAATCTGCTCGTTGAACTCCTCTTCGGAGTTGGCCACCGGCGGAAGCGCCACCTTTTCGCCTGTCTCCCGCACCGTGCCGAAGACGGTGGTCGGGCCGTTCATCGTCACATCGGAAAAGGATGGATCCAGATGCCGTTCCCACGGGGTACCAAACGCGCTTCGAACCGCAGCCTGTCGAAGCTCGCTCTCTTCAGAAGCGGAAAGGGCGGGCCGGCCTTCGACGAGCGCCGCCTCGGCGCGGCGCTTGAAAAATGTTGAGCAGACAGTTTCGGCGAAGGCTCGCCGGTCGTCCATATCCGGACTGCGCCCGGCGTCGCGTTCGTTTTCGACCCACAGCACCAGGCTGTTGCGAATCTCTGCGACCATCCCCGCGTGCAACGGATGGGAGAAGCCGTGACCCGGATCCCAGATGCGCATGTCGGGGACTCGACCCACCGCGGTCATGTTGTTGCCTCGAAGTCTTCCCGGCCGAGGTCGGGCGCGGGAGGCGTCGGACGCGCCCGGCCGCTGGAAAGTTGTTGAGCGAGTTTGTGCGTGGCGGTTGCCAACCCGGTGCGTTGAAGTCGCCGAGCCGATCGAGGAGCAAGCCAACCTCCCGTGCCGTTCCATCCCGCAGCCGCCTTCGGATCGTGCGGAACGTGTCCCCCCAGCGCCGCCCCTCCGTTGGACCGCGATCGGAGTTCGGCATCAAGCTCGTCGGCGGCGAAACCGCTGGCGCCAATGGTGACAACCACGATGGGAACGGCAAGCGAGACAAGGTCCGGCAAGCGCCGAAAGAGGGGCTCGAGTCCTTCGAAGTTGGGGCGAACAGCCACCACTATCGCGTCAAGACCGGCGGCCAGTCCGAATGATGAGGTGCCGGGCCGGAGGCGTCCGATGTCACACAGGACATCGGTGTCGCCCATGGCCTCGCAGAGCGCCGGCAGTCGCTCAACCAGTTCCACATTGGCCCGCTCCGCCAGCGCCGGAGCACCCGAGCCGACGATGACGTCGAAGCCGAACGGCATAAGTTGGGTGTGGCGCCGCACCGCCTCCTCGTCAACGCGGTGGCGACAGTCCGCCAACATCTGCACCACTGTTGGCTCCGCTTTGAGCGTCGACGGGAACCGGGTGGCGAGACTTGCACCGTCTGCGTCCAACTCCAACAGCAGACGACGCCGGTGGGGCCAGAGCGCGCCGCTGACGACGGCAAGGGTGGTGGCTCCGGGCGAGCCCTTCACTGATCCGAATCCGACGATCATGATGGCACTCGCACAAGTCGGAGTTCGTTGGCTTGTGCGGCTTCGGAGACCGGAACGACCCGATCCTCGACAACCACGAGCGAGACGAAGTACGAGCCGTCGCCGCGGACCACCGACCGCACGGTGACGTTGCTCGCTACCACGGTTGACTCCCCGCTCCCGTTGGCCGACGCCCGAAGCACGTCCACAACATCGGCGGGCGCAAGTTCCAATGTGGGCATCGGTCCGGCAGTGAGGACCACGCCAAGCTCGCGATGGCCGGCTGGCAATGATGGGGCGACAGCCACGCTGTTTGGCGTGACAAGAGAACGGGCTGGCATGTCTGCCACCGCCAGGCGGCCGACGATTGATGAGGCATCGCTCCACGCCACGGCCGCAACGTCGATGGTGGTGGCGATCTCCGCCTGAACGAGATCGGCGCCCGTGAGCACCTGACCCCGAGGCACGTCATTGGCCAGCAGGACAACCGACCGGGACTGTTCGCCTCCCGCCAGCCACAAGAACACAAGCGCCCCAAGCGCAACCATCAGTGCGCCCGCCGCCATCTCCGGAATCCGGCGGCGTTTGAACGACGGTGCCGGCAACGTGAACGGTTGCGGCGGTCTGGCCGCGGGCGGTGGTGGGGTGACCGCAGGATCAGCTTCAGCAGCCCGGCGGCGTCTCAGCACCGACGCCATGCGCGCCTCAAAAATACATGGACCGCGTTGGCGCCCCGACTACCCATGGCTCTGTCCCCACTCCGGATGCGGTTCGCCACGATCTCCCCCGAGATCTCCCAGCCGGGTGCGGCAAAGGTAGACCCGTCGGGCGGGCTCTGTCTATTGCGGTACACCCACATCCTGCGTATTTACCCTATTCTGCAGACGTTCTGAGTGAGTGATGTTTCCACCATTTTCATGCGTTGTCAAGTGCAGGGGGACGCCGTGGTCAAGATCCCCAATGGCCGCCTGAGATTGGGCGAGGCGCCGACCGACCGCCAGTGATTCGTCGAGTGCGTGCCGACGTGCACTGTCGGCCGGGGCACTTCGTCAGCTACTCAGCCGCACCAGGGCGGCGGCGGTTGGACACGCCGACAGTTGCGGTCGGGCCCGGTCTCCGCACTGGCGGGAGCAGCAATCCCGGCCACCGAGAAGATCGATCCGGCCACCGAGGCCCCGGCCACCGTCGCCACTGTCTTCAACTTCGTCCGCTTCGAGGCCACTGGGGCCGGCCGCGACTGCACTGTTTCGCCTGTCATTGCTGTTCTCTCTCCGATTGATCCTGGGCGCATTCCAAGCGCCGTCCGGTAAGGAATCGGTGACAGAACCAACGAGCGAGATAGGTCGATGACGCCAAATCGCCAGCCGATGGGTGGCTACTCGAGAGCCAGATTGACCAGTTGTGATGGGCCGAGGCTCAAGTCGCCACGACCGGAACAGCCAAACGGTCAGGTCACCCGAACGCCGCAACGACCGTCGTCAAGGGCGGTGGCTGGTTGAACACAGGCCATGGGCGCCAGCAGGTAACACTTCGAACCGACCGCAACCGCACCCGTGGGGCATTGCGATGTCCCCCCGGACTCCAAGGGCCGAGTCTCGGTGCAGGTCTGACCATCGCTCGAAATGGTCCCAACCGAGCAGGCGAAGTCGGCCGCATGAACCTTGACACACACCGGCTCGGCCGACGTCACCGGCGAGAGGTCGCTGCGTGGTCGGGTCTCAGTACCCGCAGGGCAGCTCAACCCTGCGGGGGCCAGATCAACCGGTTGCTTGCACCCATTCCCAACCGGAACCGGATCGAGGTTTCCGCAATCACCGTCGATGTTGGTGAAGCAGTCCTCGGCGAAATCGATGGTCTCATCCGTGGCGACACAGACCAGGACCGTCTGCGGCGCCCCGGCCGCCACCAGACAACCACCGGCTTGGGCCGACGGTGTACCGCCGTTGGGGCAGCTCAACGTGGCGGGCTCATTGCGGCCACATTCGTCCAGACCGGTATCGACGTTGCCGACCACGTACCAGCCGGTGGGGCAGGTGATGGGCACCGAGGTGGTGGCCGACGGCTGACGCCACTCGCACTGCGGGCTGATGAGCGTTCCACCATCGGGGCACGACTCAACCGCAAAGTCCAAGCTTGAGCACTGGCCATTCAGCATTGGCAGGTCCGGAGACGGACACATGACCTCCTGGCTGACGTCGCCCAACAGGCGGCATCCGGATCCGAACGGAATACTGCCGGCGGTGCTGCACGTGAAGGGCACGATCTGATAGCACTCGCTGCCGTCGAGCACAACGTTGTTGCTACCAACCGGGCAGGTTTCGGTTCCGCCCGCAATGCCAGCCACCTCTTCCAGGCACTCGGCCGCAGTGGAGTTGAAGATGCCAACCGCACAGCTTCCGGTCGTTGGAGACAACCGGAAGCACTCACTGCGGTCGTCGGTGAGAACGAAGGGCGCCTCGCACCCGGCTTCACCCGGAAGACGGGCCACCTCGTCGCCGCATTGGCCGGATGGGAGTTCGGTCAAATTGTTTCCGCAGACCGCAGGCACGACCTGATAGCACTCGCCTTGCTGCCAGGCATTGCCTTGCGACGTGCAGGCAAACGAGTCCGGTGTGGCCACAACCGGCGTGGCGGTCGGCGTCACCGTCGCCGTCGGTTCCGGCGTGGGAGCTGCGGTCGGCAGCGGCGGAACCGCCGCCGGCGTGGTTGCGGGCGCGGGCGTGGACGTGGGGGCCGTGGTTGAGGTCGGGGACGGGGCCGGGGCCTGGGTGGCGATCGCGGTCGCTCCCGGAGCCGCAGTTGGAACCGGCGTCGCCGTTGGTGGCGGCGTGGCCGTTGGTGGCGGCGTGGCCGTTGGTGGCGGCGTGGCCGAAGGCTCAACGGGCACTTCGGTGGAGTCAGTCGGGACTTCGGTCGACTCGGACGCCACATCCACCTGACTGGTTTCGGGGGATCGGAGCAGCATGGCGCTCACCCCGACGACCACCAGCAGCAACGCCGCGACCGCGGCCAGAAGACCGGCTCGTCGCTTGAGGGGCGCCGCCGGGGCGGCCGGGGTCAGCGCCACAACTTCGCTGATCTCGGAGTCAGAACCGTCGCTGACGGTGGGGCCGGTGGCGCTGGTGGCGCTGGTGGCGCCGTTGCTCAGCTCGTCTCGAAGCACATGGCCGTACTCCTCAAGTCGGGAAAGAAGCTCGTCGTTCTGATGGTTGTGGTCGTTCATTTTTCGACTCCAAGGTCGGTGCGTAGCTGGGCGAGACCGCGATGCACGCGGTTGCGGACGGTGTGCAGTGGCACGTCAAGAAGTTCTGCCACTTCGGCATAGGTCCACTGGAGGCAGTGGACAAGGATGATGGGCGTGCGGGCCTCGGGCTTCAGTCCGGACAAGGCCCGGGGCAGGCCGGGTTCGGTCCAGGGCTGCTGGTCGCTGGCGGCGGAAACCGCACGACGTTCATCGGGAAAGCTGACCCGCTCCCGCTTCCAACGGAAGAACCGCCGGGACTTGCTCTGCCCCACGCGGAACAGGTAGCCGACCGGGTTCTCCATGGCCTCGAGTTCTTCGCGGTGCTCCCACGCCCAGGCCATCGACTCCGCGGTGATGTCGGGACCAACGTCACGACCGAAGCGCGCCAGAAACGCGGCCGAAAGTCGCGCCTCAATGTCAGCAAGGTCAAGCGAACCGGCGGGTGTGAACATGGGTACCACATTGGTCGCAATTGCTCTCATGCCCGGTTAGACCGTTGTCGGGCATGGTTGTCTCAATCTTTTCCGAGAAAATTCAGACGTCTATTCAGACGTCTATTCAGACGTTGTAGCTGTTGGAGGTGGCCGCCCCGCCGGTGTTGGCCCAGTCGGTGTGGAACCATTCGCCCCGCGGTTTGTCCACCCGTTCATAGGTGTGCGCGCCGAAGTAGTCACGCAGCGCCTGGATCATGTTGGCGGTGCCCCGCTTCTGCCGGAACGCGTCATAGAAGGCCAACGCCGACGACATGGCCGGCACGGCCAACCCCGCTTCGGCCGCGGCAGCAACCACGGTCCGAAGTCCGGTGTGGGTCCGGTTGATGGCGTCCACAAAGAACTGGTCCAACAGCAGATTGGCCAGGTCCGGATCACTGCGATACGCGGCGGTGATGTCGTTCAGGAACTTCGCCCGGATAATGCAGCCTTCACGCCACACGCTGGCCACCAAACCCAGGTCAAGTCCCCATTCCTGTTCGGCCGATGTATCCGCCAGCAGCATGAAGCCCTGGGTGTAACTCACGATCTTGGCGGCATACACCGCGTCCCGCAAAAGGTCCGGTGTCAGCCCAGCCACCCGGGAGCCGGCATCTTCGGGACCGGCCAGCAGCTCACTGGCCCGGGCCCGCAGATCCACAAAGGACGAGACCATCCGGGCCCCCACCGCTTCGGCCACCAGCATCACGGGTTGTCCCGACTCCATGGCGTCGATCACCGTCCACTTGCCGGTCCCCTTCTGTTGCGCTGCGTCCAGAATCAGATCGATGGTCCACTGGCCGTCGTCCTCCCGGGTCTGGAAGATCTCCGCGGAAATGTCCACCAGGTAGGACTGCAACTCGGTGGTTCGCCATGATTGGAACACGTCACCGATTGCAGCGTTGTCCAATCCCATGGCACCCATCACGCCGTAGGACTCCGCCAGCACCTGCATGTCGCCGTACTCAATACCGTTGTGCACCATCTTCACAAAGTGGCCGGCGCCGCGCGGCCCCATCCACCCCGTGCACGGTTGGCCGTCTTCGGCATCTGCGGCAACCGCTTCGAACATCTCCTTGATGTGCGGCCAAGCGCCGGCGGATCCACCCGGCATGATCGAAGGTCCGTGGCGGGCGCCCTCTTCGCCGCCGGACACGCCCGAACCCACATACAGGAGACCGGCATCTTCGACAGTCCTTTGACGGCGGTCGGTGTCGCGCCACTCGGAGTTGCCGCCGTCGACGATGATGTCGCCCGGTTCCAAAACCTCCAGCAGGCCGTTGATCACCGCATCCACCGGGTCCCCGGCCTTCACCAGAATCATCACCCGCCGAGGTCGCTTGAGCGCGGCCGCCAGCTCTTCCAACGAGTTGGCCTGCACCAGGGTGGCGTCGGGATTTCGGGCGATGAAGTCATCGGTCACGCTGGTGGTGCGATTGTTCACCGCCACCGTGTACCCGTGGTCAACCATGTTGAGCACCAGGTTCTGGCCCATCACGGCCAGTCCGACCATTCCAATATCTGCTGAGCCATTGTCTGCTGAAGGCGAGGTTGTCATGCCCTGAGTGTGGCAGAGCATGACAACCACGCGTCGGGCTTTTCAGGAGCCCCGCACTCAACCGCCCCTGTAGTTCAGGATTGTCTCCAGGTGGTGTTCCGAGGTTGCCCGGGCCCCGAGAACCGGAGTGCAACACTGAATTGGCGGATGCGTCAATCGAATTGACCCCGGAGGCTCCCGCCTACACTTGCACGCATGACCTTTCACGAACTCACGATGGAGTCGATCTCGGGTGAGACCGTCGACTTCTCCGCTTACGAAGGCCAGCACTGTCTGGTTGTCAACGTCGCCAGTCGTTGAGGCGCCACGCCTCAGTACGCAGGTCTGCGTACGCTTCACAATGACATTGACGGACTCACTGTTCTGGGGGTGCCGTGCAATCAGTTTGGCGATCAGGAACCCGGCACCAACGCCGAGATTCTTGAGTTCGCCACCTCCACCTATGACGTGAACTTTCCGATGTTCGCCAAGACGGACGTGAACGGCGAGACCGAATCGCCGCTTTATACCCACCTCAAAGCGGGCCAGCCCGGCGACATCGGCTGGAACTTTGAGAAGTTCCTGGTTGACCCTGCCGGTACGGTCGTTGCCCGCTGGGGCACGGGTGACACCCCGGAAGATATTGGCGCCGCACTGCCCGACCTGATGAGCTGATGAGCTGATGAGCTGAATGAAGTTCTCCGCCAACCTTGGTTTCCTGTGGCTCAAGCTGGCAACGTCCGCGCCGAGATGACCGACAAGATGCCCTTCGTCGGCCACGGCTAGAAACCAAAAAGAATTGTGAAAGGTTGGCGCGCCCGGCGACGCACACCGGGTGTGAAGACCGAACTCCAGGAGCCCACCACCGCCAGCCACAACTGGCGCGTTGAACGATTCCGTGCGTTGTATGACGTCAACTACGACGACCTCTGGCGGTACTGCCTTCGGCGCTCGGCCTCTCCGGCGGCCGCAGAAGATGCGCTCAGCGAAACCATGGCGGTTGCGTGGCGAAAGCTTGAGGATGTGCCAACCGGCGCCGGCGCTCGACCGTGGCTCTATGGCATTGCCCGCAACCAGCTTCGCAACGATTGGCGCAAAGGTAAACGGGCCGACGCGCTGGTGAAGCGGGTTGGCCACAACACAACGGAGACCGCCGCTGAGGATCCCGCGGTTCTCGCCACCGATGACAGCCCGCGCATTCTTGCCGCCCTGCGCCGCCTCAAAGACAGCGATCAGGAACTTCTGCGTCTTGCCGCGTGGGAAGAACTCCCGCACGCCCAGATTGCCGAACTGCTCGGCTGCTCCGAGAACGCCGTCAACATCCGCCTCCATCGAGCTCGCGACCGCCTGACCAGAGAACTCCAGAAGAAAGACCGAAAGATCTCCTCCCCCAACGACAGGTTGCTCACATCAGACCTCAACCAGAAAGGAAAGCAGTCATGAACGAATCAACCGAAGACGCAATCTCGCCCATCTCGCTCGATGAACTCAGAGCCGCCAACCCCTTTCCGGCGGATGGATCTGCCCCGCAACCAATCACGAGCCAGTCGGCTCTGTTCGAGGAGATCATCATGCACAAGTACCAGCCCGACGGCGTTGCCGCCGATGCCCCTGTCGCTCAGACCAGTTGGTGGAAGCGCCGGATGTTCATTCCGGTCATGGCCGCCTTCATGGCCCTCATTGGCTTCGGAGCCATCGTCGGCATTGGCGCCCTTGGCGCCGCGCCGTCGGCCATTGCCACCATCTCCACGGCGTCGGAGAACACTGCCGCGATGGACTCAGGAGCCGTCACCATCACCATCGACCTTCGGGAGATGGACGGCGAGGTGGACGACGCCCAGGTTGTCCTGGGCTACCGCTATGACTTCGAAAACTACGAGGTCAGCTGGGCGATCTCCGACGGCACCGACTCGGTTCCGGGGCCCACAACCCACATCAAGCACAAAGGCATCCTCTACGAACAGGTTGGCGACGACCCCACGTTCCGCGCGGTTCCGTTCGCCGAGGTCGACCTACTGAAGGAGTATGGTCTGGATCGAACATCAGTCACCGTTGACGCTCTCGTACCTCTACTTGAGGCTTCCGAGGACTTCGGTGAGGTTGCGCCCACCGATGCAGCCGATGGCGTCCGCCAATTCCGCGGCACCATCGCCACCGAAGACCTTGTCGCTATCGAGGCGGACCAACGACCAGCGGGTCTGTCCCTGTTCGCCAGCGACGACCTTGACGGACTCCCCACCACCATGGTCCTTGAAGCGGTGGTGCAGGACGGCCTGCTGCACACCTTCACTCTCAATGCCAACGGCAACACGCCCAACGGACGCGCCGACTTCACCATCACCACCGAGTACCGCAACTTCGGCGAACCTCAGAACATCGAGGCGCCGGCCGAGTTCGAGCAGCCCGAGGTCATCGGCGAATTGCTCGAATTGAGCGCCGATGAACAGCGCGTCTTCGACGAATATTTGGCCATCGTCGAGGAACTGGAGGCCCGTCGCCCCGGCTTGTGCGCCAATCTGGCGCCGTTTGGCGAAATCACCGACATGACCCAGGGCGTCGAAGACTTTGAGGCCTGGGTGCAGTGCTTTGTGGACAACGACGAACCGCAGATGGCCTCCGCCACCCTGAGCAATCCCGGCTATGAAATGTTCACCGGGCCCGATGCCGCCCAGCAGGCTGCCGAGTCCGATGCTCGGGCCGCGTTGCTTGCCACGTTGCAACAGGACCTGGACGAACGCCGACCCGGCCTGTGCGACGAGAAGCGCCCAACCTTGTCCACGGACGAGAACGGCAACATTGCTGACGGCGAGCCCGACTTCGAACCTTGGATTCAGTGCTTCATCGATGCGGGCGAACCGGCGTACGCCGAGGCAGTGAGAGGCAACCGGTAGCCGACGGTCAGCCGCTGACCATCAGTCTTTGATCATCGCCTTCCACAGCGTCCGATAGTTGGGCCACATCAGCTCGTCAGTGGCGTAGCCGTCTTCGATCATGATCTGCCGAAGCTTGGGCAGATTCCGAAACGGCACGCCGCTGTCGACGTGATGGGCCAGGTGGTAGCCAACGTTGTACGGGGCAAAGGTCGCTCGGGCCCAGAAGCCCTGCGCCACGAAATGGCTGGTGACCCGGCGGTCCGGACTGCGGGTCATGCCGCCGTGTTCGGCGATGGAGCGAAGACGATTCACCACCTGATACCAGGTCATGTACGGCAGCACCCACATGAAGACATAGAGCCAAGGGTGACCGAATGCCCAGAACGCGGACAACACCAGCAGCTGACCGGCGAAGAACCGCAAACTCATGGCCAGGTATTTGGGTTTCAGCAGTCCAGTGAAGCGCGGCTTCACAATGCGCCATCCGGACACGCCGGTGGCATCACGTCGCAGCTTGCGTCGCATTGATGCCTTCTTGATGGGATAGAAGCTGTAGAGCAGGAAGTCCGGTTCTTTGCGTCCAAACTCGTCACGGTGGTGATTCACGTGGCTGCGCCTGTAGCCGTGGGTCCCGGTGCCCAACGCCACCCAACCGCAGAAGTTGATCCCGACAATGTCGTTGACCCGGCGGTTGGAGAACAGAAGCCGATGGGCAGCTTCGTGATGCAGGATGTAGAAGCGCAACTGCAGGCTCGCCATGACCGGGACTGCGAGCACCACCGCCAGCCAGTGATCGATGCGGGCCACCAACCACACTGCGGCGGCGACCTGCACCAGGATCAGGAGGAAGGCGCCCGCGTTTGCGACATTGTCAATCTGGCGAAGTTCATCCCGGAGATGGCGCCTGGGGCGGCCGTCCGGACGCAGACGGTCAGACCCGGCAAAGTCGGTGACGGCCGCCGGCACCATGCCGCCGGTCATGGTGGCCAGGAGCTCTTCGTGACTTGGTTGCTGTCGAGGTTCGGTCGTTGTCATGTGCGTGCCTGGTGTTCGACTTCGGTGCCCTCAACTGTACGGGATAGGTTTCGCGGCGTGGGCACCGGACGACTCTTCCGCTTCACCGATGACGGGTGGCAGCCGTTTGGCGATCCGCTTCCCCCGTTCGCCCATGCGCCACCTGACCCCGGTCGCCCTCTGGCCCCCTGGGTCCTGCCTCGGGAACTCGACCCGCAGCAATGGGACGTCGTCGTGGTGGACGAACAGGTGCACCAACTTATGGTCCCTCTGGGCGCCGACGATGACGCCGTGCAGGCCTTGTGGCACCAAACAACGGCGCTCCACACCGCCGCCGAGGCCCGAGAATGGTTTGCCCAAATCACCGTCTGGCTGGGCCGCCGGGTGGAGCCGGGACGACCATGGCCCGAGCCCCAATAGTCCCGCAGCCGGCACGCCCTGTGGGTGAACTCACCCGACGGGGAGTTCCTTATTGTTGGATGCCACCGAGTCGGTCAGAGTGGGCTCACGGAAATGGAAACGGTTCAGCGTGATACCTCCCCACCGGGCGTCGTGAGCTTGTATCCAACTGCTTAATTCCTGGTGCGAGCGCACCCGCAACCGCAACGGCATGCGCTTGGATGACATGGTGACCGCCTGCTCTTTCCGAACGCTTCTCGCTGCGCTGCTCACGGTGACGCTTGCCGCCACCGCATGCCGCTCAGCCTCGTCCGATTTGGCTGATGCGGCTGACGTAGGGGCCGCCACAGCCGTTTCGGCCGAACCAACCTCTCCACCTTTCGTCGTGGACGCCGCCACCCTGCCGGTGGGTATCGAAGCGGACTTCGGGCCCGCACCTGCGGTTCCCCGCGGCCAACTCACCCCCGAGGTTGCGGGCTGGCTGGACACCGCATTCGGCGACAACCTCCGGGAGGGACGCTTTGGCGCTGATGAGCTGGAAGCAATTCGCCAGTTGGGTCGCAGCGAAGATCCCCGCATCGCCTGGCTGGTCAGCGACCTCCTTCGATTTGCGCAGGGCATGGACCTCCGGGACACGCTGGTCCAAGCGGGCCGCGACGCCACCGACAGTCCCATCGATCCGCTCAGCCCGTGGCTTGACCTCACCGACCGGTTGATTGCCTGGGACATCCCCGCCCCGCCGGACTACATCACCTGGAAGCGGAACATCTACTCGGTGATCGTGCCCGAATGGGAACCGCTCTTTGACGATACGGCGACCAAGATCGACTGGCGCCACGTCTCGTGGGGCGGGGTCGGAATAGACGATCGCGAGTTTGACAGCGACGACCAGTACAACCCGCTGTGCCGATGCATTGCCGCCGCCGACAACCCTGACGTCACCGACTCCGCCGGAGCCGCATGGCTCGACGACGACGACGTGATCTTCGGCATCACCTTGAACGGCGAATCCCGCGCCTATCCCCGCAGCACCATGGAAGTCCGGGAGATGGTCAACGACACCCTTGGCGGCCGCGACCTGGGCATCCCCTACTGCACGCTGTGCGGATCTGCGCAGGCCTACTTCACCGATGATGTTCCCGACGGCGTCGACCGCCCCATCCTGCGGACCTCCGGCCTGTTGAGCAGATCCAACAAAGTCATGTACGACCTCAACACCCAATCGGTCTTCGATACATTCCTTGGCACCGCTGTCACCGGTCCGCTGGCTGAGATTGGGGTGACGCTGAGTCAAGCCAGCGTGCTCACCACCACCTGGGCCGAATGGCGCAACGCCCACCCCGATACCACCGTGCTGGCCGAAGGTCTGGCCCTGGGCCGGGACCCGGACTTCCGCAACAACCGCGACGCCAACGGCCCCATCTTCCCGGTGGGTGACGTGGACCCCCGGCTCGGCGTGCAGGAGGACATTGTCGGCGTGATCACCCCATCGGGAACCCCGCTGGCGTTTCACTCCTCGACCGCTCGATCCGCGCTCCGCGACGGCCAGACCGTGACGGCCGGTGGCGTGAGCTTGTCGATCATTGGTGGTGGTCTCCAAGCCACCCTCACCGACACCGGCGAGCCGGTGGCCACCCACGAGGCGTTCTGGTTTGCCTGGTCCCAGTTTCACCCCGGGACCGCGCTGTGGCCCAACTGATTGTCGGTGATCTAATCTCGCCTCCATGGCGTTGAGTTTTTTGGCGAAGGGCAAAGGTCAGATCAAGATCGAGGTGACCAACCGGGTCTACAACCCTGGCGAGTTCGTGGACGTCCACGTGCACCTGACGACCAGAAAAGACCTGGGCCCGGGTCGTCTGTATGGCGCGCTGGTTGCCACCGAACGAATCGAACATCGTCGTCGCAGCCACGACGGCCACATGAGAACCGAGGTCGACCACAACGAGATCTATCGGTGGGAGGTCGACCTCGGCATCGATGCGTCCTTTCCCGCGGGAACCGACGAGCAGATCACCTTCGGACTTCAGATTCCACCGCCGCCCGATGACAACACCATGGAGTTGCCCGGGTGGCTCGGCGGATTGGCCGAAGTGGCGGCATGGTTCGGACCACACACCAGCGTGGAATGGGAAGTCGAAGTGCGCTATGACATTCCCCGGCTGGACCTGAGCGACAGCGAGAAACTGTCGGTCAACATCTAGCCTTCAACGCCGTCCACGTAGACCCACCGTCCGTTCATTCGGGTGAACCTGCTGACCTCATGCAGTTCAAAGTGCTCGTCGCCACGAGCGAACCGGGCCCGGAACTCGACCACACCATGGTTGTCCATGGCGCCGCCCTGTTCGGTTGAGACGACCTCCAATCCCAACCATTGGTTGCCGGGATCGGCGCCCATGCTCGGGGGCGCAGTGTCGGGATGCCACGAGGTGAGGAGGAAGTCGTCCAACGACATGACGTACGCGGTGTAGCGGGCCCTCATCAGCGACTCGGCCGTGGTTCCCAGACCGGCACCGTTCTGATGAATCGGCTCGCAGCACGACCCGTAGGTCGTGGCGCTTCCGCACGGACACCGCTGGTCGGATGAGTACGACACATCGAAACGTTAACCGGTGGCGCTCCACTAGCTTTGGCCCATGACCGGCGCACTGAATGACCTGACCTTCGACAACCGTTTCACACGCGAATTGCCGGCGGACCCGGACACGTCCAACACCCGGCGCCAGGTGCAGGGGGCGTTGTACTCGCGGGTCCACCCAACACCGGTGGCTGATCCCCAGGTGCTGGCCATCGCGGACGAAGTGGCGGCCGATCTGGGACTCGACCCGTCGGTCGTCGACGATCCGCAATTTGCTCAAGTGATGGCGGGCAATGAGGTGCTTGATGCCATGGACCCGTTCGCCATGGTCTACGGCGGCCATCAGTTTGGCAACTGGGCCGGCCAGCTGGGCGACGGCCGCGCCATCGCCCTGGGCGAAGTCCTCACCGAAGACGGCGGCCACCGGACTTTGCAACTCAAAGGCCCCGGCCCCACGCCGTACTCCCGAACCGCGGACGGGCGGGCGGTCCTGCGAAGCTCGGTGCGCGAGTTTCTGTGCAGCGAGGCCATGCATCACCTGGGCGTGCCAACCACCCGGGCGCTGAGCCTGGTCACCACTGGCGACCAGGTTGTCAGGGACATGTTTTATGATGGCAACCCGGCGCCGGAGACGGGGGCAATCGTCTGTCGCGTTGCCCCTTCGTTCGTGCGCTTTGGAAACTTCCAGCTGCCCGCGTCGCGGGGCGACAATGACACCCTCCAAAAGCTGGTGGACTTCACCATTCGCAACGACTTCCCGGAGCTTGGTGCGCCTACCGAAGGCCAGATCCCGCTGGATGTCCTGGCCGCATGGTTCACCGAGGTCGCTCGCCGAACCGCAGTGATGATCATTGACTGGATGCGCTTCGGATTTGTGCACGGCGTCATGAACACCGACAACCTTTCGATCCTTGGACTGACCATCGACTACGGCCCCTATGGCTGGCTTGAAGACTTCGATCCGGGGTGGACGCCCAACACCACCGATGCCACCAACCGTCGCTACCGCTACGGCAACCAACCACAGATTGCCTACTGGAACCTGGGTCAGTTGGCCAACGCGATCCACCCAATCATGGAACCGCTGGCGACCGATCCGGAGAAGAATGCTGCGGCGCTGCTGACCGAGGGCATGGACATGTACGCGCAGACCTTCGAGACCGGCTGGAATGACGCCATGGCCGCCAAACTCGGACTGCGGGAACTCTCCGGCGATGCCGACCAGGAACTTTCCGCGGATCTGCTGAGCCTGCTGACCAGGGCCGAAACCGACATGACCGTCTTCTACCGGAAGCTGGCCGATGTGAGCGCCGAGACCGAAGCCAGCCTCAGCGACCAGGATCTGGTGGCTCCAATCCTCGACGCCTTCTATGAAGGTCCCGAGGTTCGCTACCCGCTGACCGATGAGATTCGTGCGGACTGGGTGGCGTGGCTTCGCCGGTGGGCGGTCCGGGTCCGCGCCGACGGCCGCTCTGACGCCGACCGCAAGATCCGGATGGACGCAGTCAACCCAAAGTTCGTGCTGCGGAATTACCTGGCACAGTTGGCGATTGACGCCGCCGACAAGGACGACCCCAGCGTCCTCCACGACCTGCTCGACACCCTCCGTCGCCCGTTCGACGAACAGCCCGACCGGGAGGACTTTGCGGCCAAGCGCCCGGATTGGGCGCGCGTTCGCCCCGGCTGCTCGATGCTGTCCTGCAGCAGCTGAGCCCACCGAACGCAGGCGGAGCGTTGATCAGGCCTTCCTGGCGGTGACGAACACCGGAATCTCCCGGTTGGCTTCGGCGGCGCTGACGGCGTACTCCGCATACGGCGGGTAGACGGCAACACCACGGTCGAACCAGGCCTGCCGCTCCTCGCCGTCAACCAGTCGACATTCGGTCACGTACGGCTCGGGGCCGTCCTGCATCATGACCGTGTTGTTGGCCATCAGGTTGTGGTACCAACCCGGGTGCGCGGGCGCTCCACCTTTGGAGGCAATCAGTGCGTACTCACCCTCGTGCTCAACCCGCATCAGCGGGACCTTGCGGACTTTGCCGGATTGGTGACCAATCGTGGTCATCACAACGATGGGGATGCCGGTCTCGCGGAGGGTGTTGGCTTCGGTGCCACCCGATGCCTCATAGGCGGTGACCTGTTCGGCCACCCAGTCCCAGGTGCTTGGCTCATACGGTGCATTGAAGATGTCTGCGTTGCTCATGCCGCCACCGTAGTTGGGCCTAGATTGGCGCCGTGCCGCCTTCGCTCTCCCTCCCCGAAGCTCGTCGTCTGGCGCTGGGCGCGCAGGGGTTTGGCAACCGGATTGATCATCGGGCCGTCAACCGGGGCGACATCGCCAAGTTGATGCAGCGGCTGCGGGTCATCCAGCTGGACTCGGTGCCGGTCATCATCCGCACGCAGTACATGCCGGCGTTCAGCCGCTTGGGCCCGTATGACCCGGCGCTCCACGACGACGTCGCCTATGGCCAGGATCGATGGTTTGAAGCGTGGGCCCACGAAGCGTCCCTGTTGCCGGTGGAATCAGAACCGCTGTTCCGATGGATGAAGGCCGCCGCCCGGGAGGGCCGGTTTGTGTGGAAGGCCATGCGAGAACTGGCCGAAAGGCACCCCGCCTACGTGGCGTCTGTGCGGGACGAGATTGCCGAGCGCGGCCCCCTTCTGGGCAGCGAATTGTCCGACCCCGGTACCCGAGGCTCCAGCAGTTGGGGCAGCTACAGCCAGGGGGCGCTGGCGTTGGATTGGCTGTGGCGAACCGGTGAGCTCGGCATCCGCCGGGTGGGCAACTTTGAAAAGCAGTTCGACCTCATGGAGCGCATCATTGCGGCCGAGATCCTGGCGGCCCCCACCCCCACCGAAGAGGACTCGCTCCGCCAGTTGCTGGTGCAGTCAGCCGAAGCGCTGGGGGTCGGAACCGCCAAGTGCCTGATCGACTACTTCCGGTTGCCCAATCGCCTGGCCAAGCCCCTGATTCCCGGGCTGGTGGCTGACGGATTGTTGCAGGAGTGCGCGGTCGACTCGTGGGACAAACCGGCGTTCATGCCGCCCAAGGTCAAGATCCCGAAGCAGGTGGAAGGCCGGGCGTTGCTGTCACCCTTCGATCCCGTGGTGTGGCTGCGGGAGCGGGCCCTGCGCTTGTACGACTTCCACTACCGCATTGAGATCTACGTTCCGAAGAAGAAACGGATCTGGGGCTACTACGTTCTCCCCTTCCTGCTGGACGACCGGATCGCTGCCCGCGCGGACATCAAGACCGATCGCAAAGATGGTGTACTGCGCATTCCCGCCGCGTATCTGGAACCCCATGCCGACCTCAAACGCACCGCGGCCGAACTCGCAGCCGAGTTGTGGCAGCTGGCCGAACTTGTTGGCGTGGATCGGGTGGTCGTCGGCCGCAAAGGTGATCTGGTCGATGCCCTCCGGGTGGAAGTCAAGGCCCACGCTCCGCGCTAGCCCAGATTGCCCGTTCAATGGTCGCCATCGTCGCGGGGTGCAACTTTGAGTCCCGGGCCCCGGCGCGATGGCCGGTGGCGGTCCCGCCATGCAAGTTGACCGACGGTGTTGGTCTTGGCCTGGTTGTCAGCCGCACACTGGTTCTGACCGTTGCTCAGCCGGGTGCGCCCACCCCGACTATGCGGTTTGGTGTGATCCGCATGCATCCACGCATGTGGCGCATCGCACCCCGGCGTTTCACATGCGCCGCGGGCCTGAACGTGGAGCGCGTTGCGCATCCATGCCGGGAAACTTCGGGCCTTGACCGAGACATCCAGCAACCGACTGTCGGCGCTCATCACATGACGGCGGAACGTGGCAATCCCAAATCGCGAGAGCACGTGTTTGGGGTGGATTGGGGTGCCGTCGATCAACTCGCAGCGGCCGTCCACATCGTGCCAACTCACCGGCACCGGATTGCGGCTGGGTTCAGCGGCTTGGGCAATCAGATATTCGGCCACGTTCTGAGACATCACGATGTTGATCAGCGGCGCAATCCTTCCGCCACCGGAGCGCGTGGCACCGCAAGCCACCAGCTCCGCCAACGCGGCGGCTCGCCGTTGGCCTTCGGAGCGAGCATTCCCATCCTCAAGGTCGGTGGCCCGCATCTGCTGGGCCAACGAATCCACCGCCGACTGCAGTTCCTGACCGGACAAGGCATCCAGCTCACCGCGAATGATCACCCGACCGCCGCGACCCTTGCGCATCGACAGACTCGTTCTTTCCGTCTGCTCTTTGGGTTCGTCACCATCGGGATCAACGGTGATCAACCAGTAGCCAACAACCTTCTTGAAGTCGGCAAAGGAACACTCCCGGGCCGACGTAACGAAAAAGTCCTGATCGCCCACCAGCAGCCCGTGCGTCCGAGGACCATCGGCCATGCGGCGGATGAGATCCAGATGTGACCCGCCGATCTCGCCTGCCTCGAATGCCGCCTCGAAGCTTGGAAAGCCCCGCAGCCACTTCCCCCGGGCAAGCGCCAACCGAACCGAAGCGGGGTCGGCGCTCGTGGTCGCCCCCACGAACTGGGTGGGCGTCCGAACACCGATGGACCGCGGGACACCGCATCGATCTGCCTGCACCATGAATCTCGCGATCAACGCGTCAACCCGGTCACGCAGCCCGACGACGCCTTCGACCGCCGCGGCGCATTCGTTTGGGTCAACGGTCCACGCCAACGTTCGCACTACTGCATCGACCGCGTCGCACGCCGCAACAACCACATCATTGAGCTGTGTGGCACTTCCCGCCATTTCCATGCCTTTACGGTAGTCGAACGTATGTTCGATAGCAAGGGGATAACTCTGGGGATATCTCACGCACATCCACCCGCTAGCGTCGGCGGCCATGAGCGATGAGACCGTCCGACACATCCTGCATGAGGCGTCGATGGACCCGGCCCCGGCCGACATCATCCTCGTGCACGGGGCACTCGACCGGGGGATGGCATTTCGCAAAGTTGCCCAGCAGCTGCATCAGTACAATGTCACCATGTACGACCGGCGGGGCTACGGCGCCTCGGTCGATCTTGCGCCCACCACCGATATGGACGTGCATATCGCCGATCTCCTCGGCCTGATGGCTGATGGCCCGACGGTGGTCATCGGCCACTCGTTTGGCGGGCTGATCTCGCTCTGTGCGGCGGCGAAACATCCGGACCGCTTTGCCGCGCTGGGGATCTATGAAGCCCCGATGCCGGGGGCGAAGTTGGGCGAGGATGGCGGCGCACCCCCCAGCGACGCCGATGACCTCGTCCGGTGGTTCTACGGCCGCCAGGGTGATGATGCCTTCGACCAGATGCCCGAACGAGCGCAGGCCGCGCTCTTTGCCGAAGGTCCAGGCCTGGCCGCAGACCTCACCGTGATCGCCAACCTGGCCGAGCCGCTGGACCCAACCACCATCGCCACGCCGACGGTCGTTGGCTACGGCTCCGAATCAGCCGCTCGCCATATCACTCGCAGCGAAGCCCTGGTGGAGCAACTCCCCACTGCGCAGGTATTTGTGGCCGAAGGCGCCAAGCACCCATGCCACCGCACTCATCCCGGTGAGTTCGTCACGTTCATCAAGACCACGCTGGAGCTCATCTGATGTTTCCGGGAACGTACGCCCAGACCACGCCCGACAAGGCGGCCATCATCATGGCCAGCTCCGGTGAGGCGATCTCCTATAAGCAGCTCGATGAGCGCTCCAACCGGCTGGCCAACCACTGGTGGTCGCTCGGCTTGCGACCCGGCGACCACGTGGCCCTGATGATGGAGAACCACCCCCGGTTCTTTGAAGTGGTGTGGGCCGCGCTCCGGTCAGGCTTGTACTTCACCGCCATCAGCCGCTACCTGTCTGCGCCTGAAGCCGCTTACATCATCAATGACTCCGGGGCCCGCAGTCTGGTGGCCTCCGCGATGATGGAAGACCGCGTTCGGGAGATGATCCCGGAAGCCCCGAAGTGCACATCGGTCCTGGTGATCGACGGCGCGTCCGGGCAGTTCGAGGACTACGAAGCCACGATGGCCGCGCATCCCACGTCGCCGCTGTCGAGCCAGCCCAAGGGCGAGGCGATGCTCTATTCGTCGGGTACCACCGGCCGCCCCAAAGGCATCAAGCGACCACTCTCGGGCCAGCACATGGATGACCCGGAGCAGTCCGGTCTGTTCCTCCTTCAGATGTTCTTCATGGGCATGACCGCAGACACGGTCTTCCTGTCGCCGGCGCCGCTGTACCACGCGGCCCCGTGCCTCTGGGGCGTCGGCGTGCACCAGTTGGGCGGGACGCTGATCATCATGGAGAAGTTCAGCGAGACCGACTACCTGCAGCTGGTGGAAACCCATGGCGTGACCCACAGCCAGCTGGTGCCGACCATGTTCATCCGCATGCTCAAGCTGCCCGCCGACGTGCGGGAGCGGTTCGATGTATCGAGCCTGCAGAAGGTCGTGCATGCCGCGGCGCCGTGCCCGGTGCCCGTCAAGCAGCAGATGATCGACTGGTGGGGTCCGATTGTTGAGGAGTACTACGCGGGAACCGAGGGCGCCGGGATGACCTGGATCAGTGCGACGGACTGGCTTGACCATCCGGGATCGGTGGGCAAACCGATAGTGGGTATCACCCACGTCTGCGACGACGACGGCTCCGAGCTCAACCCCCACGAATCCGGCACCATCTACTTCGAACAACCCGAAGCCACCTTTGAGTATCACAACGATCCGGAGAAGACCCGATCGACCCAGCACCCCGAGCACACCAACTGGTCAGCACTGGGAGACGTCGGGTACCTGAACGAAGACGGCTTTCTGTTCCTGACCGATCGCAAGGCGTTCATGATCATCAGCGGCGGTGTGAACATCTATCCGCAGGAGATCGAGGACGCGCTGGTCATGCATCCCAAGGTGGCTGATGTCGCGGTGTTCGGTCTGCCGGATCCGGACATGGGCGAGTTTGTGCAGGCGGTTGTCCAACCAGCAGCCGGGGTGGAAGCCACAACGGAACTGGCGGACGAGCTGCGAGAGTTCACCCGAAAAACCATTGCCCCCTACAAAGTCCCGCGGGTGCTTGATTTCGTCGACGAACTCCCCCGGCACCCCACAGGCAAGCTCTACAAACGACTGCTCAGGGACGAGTACATCGCAGCGATCAACGCCGCCGAACCCAAAGGGGCCTGACATGTGGTCAGCTGACTCTCTCCGTAAGTATCCATACCCATCACGCCGGTCGGCGGTGCTCGCCACCGGCGGCGTGGTGGCGACAAGCCAACCGCTGGCCGCCCAGGCCGGGATCGGCGTGCTGGTCGATGGCGGCTCCGCGGTCGACGCATCGATTGCCACCGCCGCAGCGCTGACGGTCCTGGAGCCATGTTCCAACGGGCTCGGCAGTGACGCGTTTGCGTTGGTTCACGACGGCCAACAGCTCCACGGCATCAACGGTTCCGGCCGATGGCCCATGGCCAATGAGGCCCAGCAGTATCGCGACGCAGGCGAGACGAAGGTTCCGTCGTGGGGATGGGCGGGCGTGACCGTGCCCGGAGCGGTGGACATGTGGGCCGAGCTGCATGCCCGGTTTGGCAAACTGCCGCTGGACCGGCTCCTGGCGCCGGCCATTCACTATGCCGAAAACGGCTTTCCCCTGTCGCCGGTCGTCGCCATGCAGTGGGAGCATGCGCATCGTCGCTACTCCGGTTTGGGCATCGAGGGTCTTCAGGATTGGGTGCCGGTGTTCTCCCCCGGCGGGACTCCTCCCGATGCCGGCGACGTCTGGGCCAGCCCCGGCCACGCCCGCGGCCTCCGAGCCCTGGCTGAGCGTGGACTGCGGGACTTCTACGAAGGCGAGATCGCCGACGCAGTCGCCAGCTACGCCGCTCGCACTGGAGGCACGCTGTCCGCCGACGATCTGGCGAGTCATCGCAGCGAATGGGTGGACCCCATCTGCGTTCCCTATCGGGACTATGAGGTCTGGGAGATCCCACCCAACGGTCAGGGAATCGCAGCGCTGCTGGCCCTGGGCATCGTCTCAAACACCGACGCCGCACAGCACACCCAGATGAACCCCGCCCGTTGGCACCTGGATATCGAGGCGATGAAGCTGGCCTTCGCCGACTCCGACCGGTATGTCGGTGACCAGCACCACGCGGACGTGCCCGTCGCCGAGCTTCTGGACCCGGCCTACCTTGCCCGTCGGGCCGCGCTCATCACCGGCACCGCAAGCAACCCGGTCCACGGCGAGCCGGCCAGCGGTGGCACCGTCTACCTCTGCGCGGCCGACGCCGACGGACAAATGGTCAGCTTCATCCAGTCGAACTACCACGGTTTCGGCAGCGGCGTGGTCGTCCCCAGCCACGGCATCTCACTCCAGAATCGCGGGGCCGGGTTCACGCTCGAGGAGGGCCATCCAAACGAAGCCGCGCCGGGCAAGCGGCCGCGCCACACGATCATCCCCGGGTTCCTCACTCGGGGCGGCAAGCCAATCGGACCCTTCGGCGTGATGGGGGGCGAGATGCAACCGCAGGGGCACCTCCAGATACTGAGCGGCATGATCGATCACGGCCTGAATCCTCAGGCCACCCTTGATACGCCGCGGTGGCAGGTTGATCGAAGCGACACGCCGGGCCGCACCTGGCGCGTGCGGGTGGAACCGGAGACGCCGCCCGAGATCATTTCCGGCCTGGAAGCCCGCGGCCACGACGTGGTGGTCGATCCAATCCGACTCTCGATGGGACGCGGCCAGGTCATCTGGCGCCACGACAGCGGCGTCTACGCCGCCGGATCCGAACCTCGCGCCGACGGCTCCGCTTTGGGAATCTGAGCGCCTGACATTTGGAGCTTCAGCGAACGGTGACACTGACCTCGAGGTCGTAGTCACCGCCCATCCCGTCAAAGGACTCGACCACGATCAGGTAGGAGTCGGCCTCCGCCGCGCCAATGGTGATCTGACTGTCGATCTCGTTGGGCAGGTTGGCGTCGGCTGGCGCGTCATCGTTCTGGTCGAGATACGAAAAGTTTGCGTCCAACAGCATGATGACCGGGTCAGGCGCCAAGTCCTCACCCGACAGCACCGAGATGGTCACGTCAGCAATGTCATCGGGACCGACAACCTCTGGATCAAGGTCCAACACAATCCCGTAGATGTCGGCGGTGAAGTCGCCCAATTGGTTGTACTCACTGACAACGCCGGGCTCGGTCACCACGATGTAGCCGCGCTCCACCTCCACCCACTCAGGTTCGTCGGCGTCGAACGGTTCCGGCGTTGAGGATGGCGGCGGCGTTGGGAACGGCGGCGGGGTGGGGAGCGCCTCAACAACGTCCGGGTTGTCACCGCCACCGGCGATCGATTCGACAGGTCCGGCAAAGTCATCGAGCGTCAGGCCGTCGGCCGCAGCCCGGTAGTTGCTGATCTGTTTGTTGAAATCTTCCCGACTGACTTCAGCCAGGCTGCGGGAGATGAAGTCCATCGTTGACAACGTTGGCGAGACGTACCACTTTCCATCGGTACGGTGCGCGGTGACCGAGATTCCGGACAGGCCCTCTTCCCATTGGCCAAGGGCGTCATTGATGAGCTGAGCCACGTCAACATCGGCCTCGTCCTCGTCCGGGTCAAGGCAGCCGCTCTCGACTTCGTCGCCGAAAGTGACCTCGTAGGGTCGGCACGGTTCGGTAAAGGAGACCTGCCCGTTGACCGGTTCACCAGACACGGTGCCGCTGAACTCAGCGGAATCTGCTGACGGGGAAATCGAGCCGGTGATGTTGACCGTTTCCTGATCGATCGAAACGTCGACGTTCACCTGCCGACCAGAGATTTCAACCGCTCCTACTCCCGTTATGTCATCGGAGGAGATCTCTCCTTCCGCAGAGGCCCGAGCCGGTTCCCAGGCCACTTCGAAGAAACCGTCGGGAAAAGTCACGTTGATGGTGAAGGAGGTAATACGAACTTCGGCATCGTCGCCGTCGGTGGAGGTGTCAAAGGTGAGGTCGGTCACGGTGACGTCCACATCGCCGAGGTTCTGGTTGGCCCGCGCGTCCAGGTCATCCAGGAAGAGGGGCGAGTAGCGATACAGCGCCGCGGCTTCTTCGGGATCGAGGTGGCCGATGATCTGGCGAACATCGGCGGCGACCATGGCCTGGATCATCTGTTCCACGGCGTCAGCGGGCGTATCGGCACCGAGCGCTGCTGGTGCTTCGCTGGCCGCCGGCAGCGGTTCGCCCAGTGCCACACGGCCGGATTCGGCGATCGAATGCCACATGGAGAAGTACCAGCGACCATTGCGTTCAATCAAGACGAAAGCGTCGCCGCTGTCCTCGATGGGTTCATCGGCCTGGGCGTCCTCAATATCGCCGCCCAGCACGTCCCGAATGTCGTCACCCCAGGGCAGCTGGGCAGCCACAACTTCTGACGACGCGTTGCCGCCGGTGAAATAGACGGCCTTCAGATCAGTACTGTCGCCGATGGGTTCAATGCGCCAGGTGACGTCGGTCAGCTCAATGTCGACACCCTCGACGTCAGCTGCATCCAGAGACTCATCGAAGACCCCCAGGCGCTGAAGCTCAGGGAGAATGTCGGTCAGCACCGGCTCCACGATTGTGCGGCGTTCCCCCGGTTCGAGCAGCTCGCCAATAGTGATGACGTCCTCGCCGTTGATGGCCGCAATCATCTCCGTGACTGCTTCATCGGGGGTCGCCGCCCCGCCGCTGGCACCAAATGCCTGCACCGCAAAGAACGCTCCACCGCCAACGAGGGCGACGACTCCCACCATCGCCGCCAACCACGCAAACTTGCCGGACCCGCCGCCGGACGAGCCAGCGTCGCCGGATGACAACGGCGGGTCCGACATGTCGGGTGCGGGTTCGGGTTCGGCGGTGGGGGTCTGCGCCGGGTAGCCAAAGACCGGTCGATCCTGGTTGTCGCCAACGGTGGGTGGTTGATCGGGATACGGGGATTTCGAAGGATGCGGATCGCCCGGACTGAAGTCGCTCAAGGTATGCCGTTTCCGCTGGTCAACCAGCCTCGCCACAGCGGGCAGGCCACCCGCAACTCACCTATTCAATCGGCCGCTCGTACCCGGGTCAACTGCCTATCTGGGTGAACCGGCCGTTCGGGATTTCAGACTCCAATCGACGAGCACGGCAACCGCCGCCAGTGAAGCCAGGATCGCAAACCCTGCGCTCAGCCAGGCGCCCCAGACCACCGTGGTTGGTGCCACCAGGGCCAGTACGCCAATGACCAAACCAATCACCGGTCCCAGCGGAAGAAGAAGGCTGGCCATCAGTCGGGGCCGTTGCGCCGCAAGCGCAACCATCGCCGCCGCAACCAGCATCGGGAGGACCAGCCAGAGCAGCACGACGATCACTCTGGTGGTCCCGGCGATGACGCCGAGCGCCCCCGCGCTGCCAATCAGGTCAATGGACGACCGGCTGCGAGTGCCAAACCGCACCCAGGGAAACACAAGACACACCACGCTGGCGGTCCCGGCCATCAACGCACCCAATCTCAACGCGACGTTTGACGCAGCTGGGGTCTTCGACACCGAGAAAGCCTAGAACCGTTGCTGTCCGGCCACGCCCTCGACCTCGACCTCGATGCTTCCTGTACGCTCGGAGTCGTCGATCTTGCGGGTTGACGCCAGGAAAGCTGAGGGAAACATGCCTGCTCAAACCACCGCTGCCTATTCACCGCGCATCCGATCGCTGGTTTCGCTGTTGGTCACGATGGCAATTGCTGCAGCCATGGTGCTCCAGGCACCAGCAGCAGAGGCGCAGACCTTGTTGCCGATCACGTCGTGCACCTTCACCCGCTCGGGTGATACCGCCACCATCAACTGGACCCCCACCGCCAACGACGGCGCCGACCGCTACGTCATCGAACGCAACCGCAACAACCTCGGCTGGAATTGGGCTGCGGTCACCACCAAAGGCGGACCACTGGTCAAGACCAACACCGTCGCCGCCAACGATGCCGTCGAGTACCGCATACTCAGCCGCGTCGGAAACGCCAAGAGCGCCACCACCACCTGCACCGAAACCGGCGGTTGGGTCACCCAGGCCATCTGGTACTTCAACGCCACAAGTGGTCCCATCAAAGACAGTGCCGCGGGCAACTTCGACGGCACAACCGGCGTGGACACCCATCCAGGAACCGTTGTCCGTCAAGGCGGCAGTGTGTTGTTCGATGGCCAGCCCGGCAGCATCGTCCTGATTCCGGTGGACGGAGCGTCATCCAACTTCAACCCCGACGGGGGCCAGTTCCGCTGGACCACAAAGTTCTCGATGACCGCCAACCAGATTCAGGCAGCAATCGACAACCAGGTCGATCCGAACACCCCCGCCACTTCGTTCAACCTGATGCAGCGCGCGTTTGCCAACAACTCTGGTGGACAGTGGAAGACCCAGATCGTCGTCAGCGGCGGCCAAGCCTACGCCCAGTGCGTGGCTCGTGACGGTCGAGGCGACGCCAACGGCGGTTTGGTCAAGGACCGCTCGAGCGTGGCAATCCAACCCAATGTCAAGCAGACGGTGCGCTGCGAATACGACGACGAAGGCGACCGCCTCCAAACCACCGTCAATGGCACGAGTGAGAATTGGGTGAACGCCCCCGCCTCGTTCCTCGACGTCAATCCGTCGGGCACCACGACCTGCGGCAACGGCTCGGCTTCGCTCGGCGACACCATCACAATCGGCAACAAGCCGGCGTGCGGCAACACCGTCCTCACCCCCGACGACCCCTTCCAGGGAACCGTCTTCTTCGCTCAGGTGGAGAAGAGTTCCTAACCACATGGTTGACCACGACAGCGACGCCGACGATTCCGCTCGTCAGAAGCTTGGCGACGACCGGCTGCTGAGCTTGTTGTTCGATCCGGCGGTGATCGCCGATCCGGCGCCCACCTACAAGCTGATCCGTGAGGAGATGCCGTACTTCCAGAGCTCGCTCGGTCCGGTGGTGCTCAGCCGTTTCGAAGACTGCCGGGCGCTGCTTCGCAACGATGATTTCGGCAAGAACCGGGATGGGACCGGCTTTACGATGGCCGACATCGACGACGCCGAACGCGCGGAACTCAGCCAGCTCATTCGTGATCGACGGCAGAACAGCGTCTCGTCCATGCTGTTTCTCAACCCACCCGACCACACGCGTATGCGCGGTCTGGTCAGCCGAGCCTTCACCCCTCGAACGGTCGAGAAGATGCGCGGGAGCATCGGCAGTCTCAGCGACGAGAGTGTGGAGCGCATGGCCGAAGGAGGCGGCGGCGACGCCATCGACATCCTGGGTTGGGTTCCCGTGAATGTCATTGGCGAATTGGTTGGCATTCCCCGGGCCGACTGGGCCTGGTTCCGGCCAACAGTCACGACCGCGGTGGAGTCGCTGGAACTGAACGCCAACCTGGCAACGTCCAAAGCCGCCTTCGCGGCATTCGATGAGATGAGCGAGTACTTCAAGGCGCTGGTGACAGAGCGCCGAGCCGACCCCACCGACGACCTGATAAGTGCGCTGATCGAAGTGGAAGAGTCTGGAGACCGGCTGAGCGAAGCCGAACTGATCAGCACCATCATCCTGTTGTTCTCCGCCGGCATGGAGACCACCCAGAATCTGATTGGCAATGGCCTGGGCTGCCTCTTCGACAACCCCGACCAACTCGACCGACTGTGGGATAACCCCGAGCTGGCGGCCAGCGCGGTGGAAGAGACGCTCCGCTTCGATTCGCCGGTCCAGGTCGACGGCCGTAACGCAATGATCGACGGGGCAGAATTGCTCGGCCGGCAGCTGCCCGAGGCCCAAGCGGTCATCACGCTGCTGGGAGCCGCCAACCGTGACCCCGAACAGTTCACCGATCCGGACACCTTCGACATTGGTCGCAACGAGGGGCCGCCCCTCAGCTTTGCGTCGGGTATCCACTATTGCCTGGGAGCCAACCTCGCCCGGGTCGAAGGCGCCGAAGTGTTCCGTGCGTTGATCAAGCGGTTTGCGAGTATCGAGCCGGCCGGCGATCGGGTGCAACGCGGCCGCCTGACGCTTCGAGGTTACGAATCGGTGCCCATGAAGGTCACACCGCGCTGACTTCGTAGGCTGGAGCCATGTCTGAAAGCCTGCACCTGCAACCCCACCCATCCTTTGGCGGCCGCCCCGGACCCGTCCTCATCGTGGTGGCCGACGGCGTGGGCTGCGCCGAAGATGTCCCGAGCAACGCGGTGGCGCAGGCCCACACCCCGATCATCGATGCCCTGTGCTCACAACCCTTGATGACCGAACTCGCCGCGCATGGCCCCGCGGTTGGTCTGCCCTCTGACGGCGACATGGGCAACAGCGAAGTGGGCCACAACGCCATCGGTGCGGGACGCGTCTTTGACCAGGGAGCAAAGCTGGTCAATCGGGCCATTGCTGACGCCACGATTTTCGACTCTCCGGTCTGGCTCCAAGCCATCGAGGCCGGGCGGGCGGGCACGCTGCACCTGCTGGGGCTGCACTCTGACGGCAACGTGCATTCACATTTGGATCACCTGCATGCCCTGATGCGCAACGCGGCCGACCAGGGCGTGACCAGCATTGCCCTCCACCTGCTTCAGGACGGCAGAGACGTGGCGGCGCGGTCGGCACTGACCTACCTGAGCCAGACCGAAGCCGTCATCAACGAGCTGATGGCCCAGGACTCCAACCGGAACATTCGCATTGCGTCCGGGGGCGGACGTATGACCATCACCATGGATCGCTACGAAGCAGACTGGGACATGGTCAAGCGCGGCTATGACTGCCACGCCCATGGCATTGGTCCGGCGTTCGGGTCGGCCACCGAAGCCATCGAGTCGATGTACGCCAGCACCGACGTCGGTGACCAGAATCTGGATCCATTTGTCGTGGTCGGCGAGGATGGCCAACCGGTGGGTCCGGTGAGCGACGGTGACGCGGTGCTGCTGTTCAACTTTCGGGGCGACCGAGCCATCGAGATCAGCCGCGCGTTCGAAGAGGACGACTTCGCAGTCTTTGATCGCGGAGCCGCACCCAAGGTCTTCTTCGCCGGGTTGTTGCAGTACGACGGCGACGCCTTCATCCCAAAGAACTATCTGGTGAATCCGCCGGAGATCGACCGGGTCATGGGCGAGTTCCTCTGCGCCGAAGGTATCCACAGTTTTGCGGTCAGCGAGACGCAGAAATTTGGCCACGTCACCTACTTCTGGAACGGCAACCGGTCGGGATATCTCAACGAGAATCTGGAAACCTACGTGGAGATTCCGTCGGACAATGTGTCGTTCAACAAAACCCCGGGCATGAAGTTGCGGGAGATCACCACCGCCACCATCGAACTGATGGAATCTGGTCGGTACCAGTTTGGTCGAATCAACTTTCCCAACGGCGACATGGTCGGCCACACCGGCGACCTGGACGCCACTATTGAAGCGATGCAGATTCAGGACGAATGCGTGGGTCTGCTGATGGCGTGTATCGAGCGCCTGGGCGGCGTCCTCATCTACACGGCGGACCACGGCAACGCCGAGATCATGTTCACCGAGAAGAACGGCGTCCGCACCCCCAAAACATCCCACACGCTGAGTGCGGTTCCATTCGCCATTCATGACCCGGGCCACCAGGACGAATACCAGATGGCATCGCTTGACGGACCCGGACTGGCCAACGTTGCGGCCACCACCATTGAGCTGCTGGGCTTCACTCCCCCCGCCGACTACGAACCTTCACTTCTTCGCTGGATGTGAGCCTGGTGTAAACCCGAACGGTGCGGTGCGCGTCCATGTGGTAGCACAGATGGAAACCCGAAAAGGAGTACAGCGCATGGCGGATGCACTGACCACCGGACGCGGCCACCCTTGGGAATTCGACCCCGGACCACCCCGAAACCGGAAATGGCCTCGGCTGTTTGCCGAGACCCCCAACTATCGCGGCATTGGGGTCGCGCTGAGCGGCGAAGAAGAACATCGGTGGCAATTCGGGCCGATGTTTTATCGCGGTCGGCTGCAGGACAACGCGGTCAAAGTGCTGATCGTGGGGCAGGAAGGGGCCCAGGACGAATCGCTGTCCCACCGATCTTTCACCGGCGGCACCGGTGGCCGAATGCAGCATGTGCTGCACCACTTGGGAATCACCGAGTCCTACCTGTTTCTCAACACGTTCGTCTATCCAATCTTCGGGCAGTACAACGGACTGCTTCCCGTCATTGCTCAGGACCCTGCGTCGCCCGTGGCCATCCACCGCGGCCGACTCTTCGACTATGCGCTCGAACGAAATGACATTCGGCTGATCATCGCAGTGGGGCGAGCGGCCAAGGAATCGGTGTCCACGCTGGTGCAGCGGCACGGCGGCCAGGCCGACCCCGCCAAACTGCATCTGGCCGACGCTCATGTGCTGGGCCCAAACGTCAGGATTGTCGGCGTCCTTCACCCCGGCGGCGCGTCACGGCGAGCCCAGCGGGACAAGATCATCAACGATTTCACAGCCATGATCTCCCAGGTGGCCACGTGGGAGTCAGCGTCACCGGGCTGGTTGCCAACCGATGAAGACGGCACCCGCAAACCGGCCGCCGACTTCGAGTACAGGGCCGATCCGATTCCGTTTCGGGACTTCCCCTACGGCACCAACTGGCGCTTGGGACGCGGTGGCACCTCCAGCAACCGCTTCCAGAACCAGGAGTGGATTCAGCTCTTTGGTGCCGGCGGAGAATACGCCAACTTCGATGTTCTGTACCCGGACCAGAACGGAACCGCCGTTGCCGACGCCACCTACAAACAGGACCGCGGCGACCTGCCCTATGAACCGGCCAGAGAGGAGTTTGCCGACTTTGACCCCGGCCCCAGACCCGCCATGGCCCGACTCCTTCAGGGCGGAGCCCACCGACTGCAGTGGCCCGACTTCATCGAGCTGGGACTTCGCGCCGACCCGTCGCTGGGCCACGGCCCCATCTACCGAGGCCGGCCCGATGACGCGTCGGTCCTGGTGATTGCCGATCAGCAGTCCCACGACGACCTCTTCACCGGTCGGGCGCTGTGCGGCAATGTGGGCCAGCACCTGCAGGCGTTTCTGCGAGCGGCCGGAATCACCGAGCGGTATGCGATTCTCCGCACCCTCCCGGTGGACACCCTCAGTGAAGACCCACTCGTAGTGGACGCCGCAATCGATGACCCCCGGGTCCGTGCCATCCTGCGCGAAGCGATCAACCGAGTGGCCCCGCAGGTCATCATCACGTTGGGCGACGGCGCGGCGCGAGTCGCCGCTGATGAACGACCAGGAACCACCCCCGTCATCAACCTGCCGGACTTCCCACGATCTCGGGTGAGCACCAAGTGGAAACCGGCGCTCACCATGCTGCGAGATCTTGACCTCGGCCGCGATGTTGCCAGCCCCACCTTCGTCTACGGCGGTGAACGCGAACCCATCCCACGCGGCGACCTTCCCTATGGGACCTTGCGTTGGCAGGCCTCCCACGGCGATCGGGCCCAGCAAGGTGTTGTGCACGATGCCCCAAGCCCCAGCTACTTCCGGCTCCGGATGCCCACCTGGGTCATGACGCTGCCGCCCAGTGACCTGACCAGCGAGGAACACTCAGCCGTTGAAACTCTGCGAGGTGCACGGTGACAACTGATACGACCAGCACCCAACGGCCGGGCAAGTGGATTCTGCAGGGTCACATCGTCCCACTGGCCGCCGACGCCGAGCAGAGCACCTTTGCCGGCCGCGTCTGGATTGAGGGCGAGAGCATCGTCGCCGTGACTCAATCGGCCACCGGCGCCAACGCTCCGGACGGATTTGACGACGCGCCACTGGTGGACTGCGGCATCGATTATGTCTTCCCCGGGCTGATCGATCTGCACTCTCACATTGCCTACAACGCGCTGCCGCTCTGGACTCACCCGACCCAGACCGAGCCCTTTCTGCACCACGACATCTGGCCGGGACGCAGCAGCTATGGGCCGAAGGTCAGTTGGCCGGCCTGGGTGCTGGCCAAAGGAGCACCGGAGTCATTGATGACCTACGTGCAGGCTCGGGCGCTGGCGGGCGGTACCACCACCATTCAAGGCTGGCCGTCCATCAATCGCCGACCGGCCAATCAGCTGGTGCGCAATGCCGACGACCAGAGCTTCGATGGTCTCCCGGACCCCGTGGTTACGTCCACGCTGACGTTGGCCGAGGCGGACCTTCGCAGCAAAGCCCAGCGCCTGGCGCAGGGCAAAGGGTTCATCTACCACTGCAGCGAGGGGCTGGACACCAGCATCGTCACCCGGGAATTCGACCATCTCCGCAACACCAACTGCCTTCGAGAGGGACTGATTGGGATTCACATGACCTCGCTCCAGCCTCACCACTTCACGCAGTGGTCCCTCCAGGCTCGCACCGAAGGTGACGCCGGGCCGGGATCGCTCGTCTGGTCGCCGTTCTCCAATCTGTGGCTCTACGGCGAAACCACCAAAGTGCCGGCGGCCATCGACGCCGGCGTCACCATCTGCCTGGGCACTGACTGGGGCCCCTCGGGAACCAAGAATCTGCTGGGCGAACTCAAGGTGGCCCGCATCGTGTGCGACAGCCATTCGGCCGCCGACCCCAGTTGGAATCTGAGCAACTTCGACCTGGTCAAGATGGTCACTGCCAACCCGGGCGACACGCTCAGCCGACTATGGCCGCGAACCGTTGGCCGGCTGCAGCCCCAGAGCCTGGCCGACATCGTGGTGGTGTCCAACAACAACGCGGACCCGTGGGCCAACCTGGTGGCTGCGCGGGAAGAAGACGTCCAACTGGTCACTGTTGGCGGGGACCCCCGTTACGGTCAGGAGACACTGCTGGAAGCGGCGGGCAAGGAGAACCTTTCGGCCGTGACCGTTGGCAAGCAACGTCGCCGCATCGCGGTCACCGAACCGGCCGACAAGGACCTGCCGGTGGCCGAGCGACGGAAGTGGTTCCTGAGCCGCGCATTGCGCAACCTGGCCGAGGTTCAGAACGATCCAATCCAGGCCGTGGCCGCCCCGGTGGCCATGGCGGGCGCCAACGGTCCGGTCAACGGCGAACCGACCCATGACTGGCTTCTGATCGAACCAGACATGCCGGGCGGACCAGGCTTGCAGGCCGGACCCCCACCGGCTGGTGTTGTGGTGGAATTCGAGCCGGTGCCCAGCATGACCCATGACAAGAAATGGCTGCGGTCACTCACCGACCGTGGCTTCCACGGCGGGCTGCTCGACCAGATGGCCCGCTACTACCCGGCGTAACCCCAGAACATGTGATGCCAAAGGAACGCACTCACCAGCAGTGGCTTGAGCACCACCTGATTGCTGATCCCACCGACGCGCCCCACGACGTTGCGGCCATGTCCCCCCAACAACGACGAGACATCGTGGAAGCGTTCCGCCTGTTGTTGGAAGGTCTCTACTGTCACCTTCCACAGAAGCAGGCCAGCTACGGGTTTGACCCGCTGCAACGCCTGAAATTGCTGGCCGAACAAGCCGGCAACGCAAACCTGGGCGATGTCGCCTTCCATCGGGAGATGGCGCACATTGTCACGAGTCTGCGAGATGCGCACACCCGCTACCTGGTCCAACGACGCGACACCCCCGAGGTGGCGCTCCTGCCGTTGCTGGTCGAACGGTATGTGGATGACGACGGTCAAAATCGCTTTATCGCCTCCCACGTTCTGGCTTTGGATGCCGCACAGGAGCAGGCGTTCACCGACGTCGGCTTCGGTCCCGATGTCGACATCCTCCATTGGAACGGTCGACCAATCGAGCGCGCTGTCGATCTTTACGCTGAGCACGAGACAGGCGGCCGGCCCGATGCCCGTCGAGCCCGGGCCTTGGAATCGCTCACTATTCGGCCACTCAAGTTCGGTCTCATCCCCGACGAAACCTGGGTCAACATTTCCTTTCGCGGCCACAAGGGCGAACAGGAAATCCGGCTGACGTGGAAGTACGCGTTGTTACCGCCCGAAGACGCTCTGCCTGACGGGTCAGCCGGAGAGGCGCTGGCCTTCAACCCGGTGGCCGACAGCGCGCGCCAGGTGAAGAAGATGTTGTACGCCGCCAAGGTGTGGGTGGCCGAACAGAATGCGGCCCGCGCCCGCAGTGAGCACCTCCTGCCAACCACGGGTGGGGCGCCCGCGGCGGGGCGGACTACCGCAACCGAAGCCCTTCGCCGCCAGCCGGCCGAGGAACGCAGTGCCGTACAAATCAACGTTGAGGACCATTGGGCGGCGGACAAGACCGGAGTTCTGACTGGCGACTTCGGACCGCAGGTGTACGCCCGCGAGGTGAATTACGACAGCCGTCGATATGGCTATCTGCGCATCCACAGTTTCCAGGTGGCCAACGACCTGGCTTTCGTTGCTGAGGTGGCGGAATTGATCAGCCACCTCAGCCCCAACGGGCTGATCATTGACCTTCGCAGCAACCCGGGCGGCAGCGTTTGGGCGGCCGAAGGCCTACTGCAGCTCTTCACGCCCAACACCATCGAGCCCACCCGCTTCACCATGCTGGCCACGGACATGACCCGGGCGATGGCGGTGGCTCCGCAGAATCGGGGCATCACGCCGTGGGCGGAAAGCCTGCGCTCGGCGGTGGCCAGCGGCGGGACCCATTCGCGCTCCGAGCCGCTGACTCGACCAGCCCGCTGCAACAATCTGGGCCAGCGGTTTGGCGGACCCGTCGTCGCCATCGTGGACGCCAACACCTATTCTGCCGGCGACCTGTTTGCTGCCGGGTTCGTGGACAACGGCATCGGCAAACTGATCTGCACTGATGAGGCCACCGGCGGCGGCGGTGCCAACGTCTGGATGCCGAGTGATGTGACCAGAGCTCTGAGCGGTACCGGTATCCACCTACCGGACATGGTGGGCGCATCGTTCACCATTTCTGCTCGACGGGCCGAACGGATCGGCGCCCAGGATGCCGGCATCGAGGATGCGGGCGTAGCCAGCGTGTTCCGCCGGCCGCTCACCCGCCGGGACCTGACCGACAAAAATCGCGATCTCCTGGACTATGCGTGCCGTCACCTCGCAACCGAGACCCGCTCGTCGCTGCAGTACAAACTGCTCGCCGATGACAACAACGCCAGCCGGCTGGAGATCACCGCCGCCGGATTGACCCGACTCAGCCTCACCTATGACGGCACCGTGGTGGGCACCACCAACGTCGACCGGGCACCGATCGACGCCCCGATGGTCAAAACGATGGTGCTACCCGACGACTGGACCCAGCACCGGGTGGAAATTCTTGGTCATGTGCACAACGACGTGCGGCAACGGCGACTCATTCCGCCGGGCACCGTCCGGTGAAGCGATTTGCCACGGTGCGTTTGAACTTTGCAGAAGGTCCTGGGTTGTAGAACGATGGCCGTTGGCAACTGACAGTGGTGGTTGTCTGGCGAAGAGTGTTCGCCAGGAGAGGGACATATGAAGACTGCTGATCGGGGCACAACCACGGGTATGGCCCTGGAAGAGCGCTTGTCGCTGGCCGTCGAGCGGGGCGAACTCTCTCTGGTGTACCAGCCGATTGTGCGCGCGTCGGATGCGGAGGTCATAGGCGTTGAGGCGCTGGCGCGTCTGCAGATTCCCGAGCTGGCCGATGTCATGCCAGACGTCTTTCTGCCGATGCTGTTCCTCTCGGGGCAGGCCGACGCGATCACCGAAGTAACCGTCCGGACGGCGTTGCGGGATTTGGATGCGCTCGCCGCGCACTTCGGTACGTCTGATCTTGGGCTGTCGATAAACCTGTCTCCGCCGCAGCTTCGCAACGGACCAGCTTTGGTTGAGTGCATCGAGCTGGAACTGAAGCGAGCGGGCGTCAACCCTGGTCGGATCACCTTCGAGATCGTTGAGGATCTCGCAGTGCCGAACCGCAGCCTTGTGGCTGGGACGTTGGCGACGCTTCGCCGGCTCGGCGTCAAGCTTGCGCTCGATGACTTCGGTACCGGGCGGAGCTCGCATGAGCATCTCCTCGACCTCCATGTCGACACGATCAAGATCGACCAGCGTTTCGTCTCTACGGTCAGCTCCAATGATGTTGCGCGTGCGTCGACTGATGCTCTTGTCGGCCTGGGAGTCGCACTTGGTCTGCAGGTGGTGGCCGAAGGGGTGCGGTCCGAGGGCGACGTCGCCTGGTTGGCGGAGATTGGTTGCCATGCCGTGCAGGGTTGGGCGGTAGGCATGCCGGTCGCGGTGGACGCTGGTGTTGCAACAGTTACCGAGCCTGCGCCGCGCGGTAAGCAAACTCTCGACGTTCGCACCGACGGTCGACTCACCGCCATCGAGCGGCAGTTGCTGTCCGGCGTGCGTCTCTCCGAGACCGAAGCCGAAGCCGTCCTCGACTTTCTGGATGCGGACGCCAACCACCCGGTTGACGCAAGCGATCGATCTGGGTGGTTGCGTTCATGGCTTGTGCACGTCGCCGGCGGCGGATCGGCGGCGGTCAGCGACCACGTGATGAACGCAAAGCGATCGCTTCGCACTGGGGAATTCGGCCATGCCGGTTTGGAGTTCTCGCGCGCCGCGGTCGCCGCGTGCCACTCGAATCAAGTGATGGCAACGTTGGGGAACGTAACCGAGACATGCTCTCTGCTCGTCGAGGACGGATGGGAGGCCGCAGACAGATTCCGCGTGCTGTACAACCTGTCGTGGATCTATGCCGACGTCACCCGCACTACAGAAGGCATCGAACTCCACACCAGGGTGTTTGAGGCGGCCATTGGCCACCTGCCGGACCACCTGATCGCAGCAAGCGGATTCACCGCAGCCCTGTTGGCTATCGAACTTCTCGAACGCGGGGAGGCCGAACCGGACCACCTCGCCTCGGCTCACCCGGAGAGGGTGTTGGGTCTGCTTCGGGAGGCATCCAAGACCGTAGATCCCGAAGAACCACTGTTGTGGCGGTGGCCGGCAGACTCACTTGAGATCCGGTGGCAACTGCTCGATGGCGCCTCCCCAGAGGACATTGTGCCCAGAGGGGCGAAAACCCCTCCCGGGTTGGAGCGCGAGCCGGTCGCGGCGGCCTTTTGGGACTGCACCGAGTCCGAGTACCGGGCCAAAGGCGGCGATGCCGCAGGTGCTGTCTCCGCGAGCAGGCGGGCGATCGACGTGTTTGCGACGAGCGGGTTCTTCAAGTACCGCATTCTTCATGCGTGGGAACGGCAGGCGTCGATCCTGGTAGCAGCTGGCGAGTACAAAGGTGCCGCGGTCGCCCAGGCCGAGGTGTTGGCAACGTTGCGGCAGGACAACTTCGACAAGAACTCGCAGATGATGGGGGCGATGCTCGACTTCGATCTCAAGGCCACGCTTGCGGCCGAGCTTGCGAGGACGACAGCCGTATTCACCGCGTGTCGCGCCGGCGGTTCACGTGGCGAGGAGTGACCCGAGTCCCCGCCCATTCGTGAAGGCGTGGAATCTTTGCGCCTCAAGATTCAGGTGGGCGGGGTGGAGTTGGCCACCATGTCCGCCAGCTCCTGCATGACGTTGACGCTCAGGTTGCCCGCCGCTCGGGCGGCCACCGTCCCATCAGCATTGACCGCAACCCAGTAGGGAAAGCCGGGCATGCCATAGTTGGCGGCGATGGTGTTGTCCGGATCCGGCAGGCCCGGCAGCAACGGGCCATCAGCGGCAAACCAATCTTCGGGCGGGTAGTTGTCCCGGTCAGGACTGATCGACGTCGCAACGCCAACGACTTCGACCCCGGCCGGAACAGCACCGGACGCAATCCAGTCGTTCACCACCGGCATCTCGTCCTGGCAATGCGGGCACCAGTGCGCCAGAAACGCAATGACCTGCGGTGCGCCTTCGGCCCCCAGGACGATGGTCTCGCCGTCGTAGCCGGTGCCTTCAATTCTCGGCGCCGCCATGCCGACGGCCGGGTCGGTTTCGCTTCGGTCCAAGGTTGGAAGCGCCACGATCGCGTTGGGATCACCCGCAGATTCGAACGTCACATCAGTTGCCGCCGCGGTGTTGGCGGTGTCGGTGGTGTCGCCGGACGAGGAGCAGCTGGCGGCGAGCAACGCCAGGACCGCCATCGCAACAACCAAGAGTCGGGCTCGTGAGAGAAAGTTGATCATGCCTGCAGGGTAGCGAAACGATCTGGGGCCGTATCGGCAGGGTCAGCGGTCGGGATCCGACTGGTAGCAGCGGTCGGTCACGCGGTCGCCATCTTCGTCGAGCCCAGCCGATTTCATCAAGCACTAGTGTCGGCTCATGACCGCTGCTGAACAAATCCCGGGACCGCTCGATGGGATTACCGTGCTGGATTGCACGTTGTTGATCCAAGGTCCGTGGGCGGGCCAGACCTTGGGGGACCTGGGCGCCAACGTGATCAAGGTCGAAGTGCCGGGCCGCGGCGACCAGGGTCGATGGCTTCCCATTGACTACCCCCGGGATATGCGAACCCCGTTTGCCGAAGCCGCCAATCGGGGCAAACGAAGCATCACCCTGGACCTGCGAGTCCCGGCGGGACGTGACACCTTCCTGGAGATGGTGAAGCAGAGTGACATCGTGATCACCAACTTTGTCCCGCAAACCATGGAGCGATGGGGCCTGGGCTATGACGATCTGGCGGCGGTGAACGATCAGATCATCATGGGCAGCGGCAGCGGCTACGGCCCGCTGGGACCCGACGCCGAACGGCCGGGCGCCGACATCGGTGGCCAGGCCCAGGGTGGGGTGGTTGCCGCCATCCATGACGCCAGCGGTCGGGCCGCCCCGATTCCGTTCACCATCGCCGACCACGTGGGCGCGCTCAACCTCACCATCGGGATTCTGGCGGCTCTCAACGAACGCAACGCCAGCGGCCGAGGCCAGCGAGTCGAGGTGTCGTTGTACGGCTCCATCATCGCCGCCCAGGCCCCGATGTTCACGACCTATTTCCTGCGGGGCGAACCGCTCACCACCTCGGTGCCGGGACATCCGCTGGTCCGGGGGCTCTACGGCATTTTCCCCACCGCCGATGGCCACCTGGCGCTGGTCGGGGTTCCCGGCGCGGATTCGAAGCAACGTTTCTACCTCGCGATTGGACGACCGGACCTGCTGGAAGTCGAGCGGTTCAACGAACCGGTGATGCAGCCCGAGGTGCAGGTTGAGCTCATGGACCTCATGAATGATGTGTTCGCCTCCCGACCGACTGCGGAGTGGGCCGACATCCTGCGGGCGGCAGACATCCGGTATGCGCCGGTTCAGACCTACGAACAGATTGCCGACGATCCGGGGGCCTGGGAGAACGGCTATTTGCAGACGGTCAACCACCATGAGCACGGCGAGATCACCGCCGTTGGAACCCCGTTTCGATTCTCCCGGACGCCGTCTCGACCGGGCGCGACCACCCCGCCGCTTGGCGCCAACACCGAAGAGGTCCTGTTGGAGTTTGGCTTTGGCTGGGACCAGATCGCCGACCTGCAAGCCGCCGGTGCCCTGTGACGGTGACCAGCAAAGTGGTTGCGATTCACCGCTGAATGGACTCTCGGAATGGAAACCATGGTCCAATGGTTGACCAGAAAATGTCTGCGGCCAACACTGTTACAACAACGCAGTTGCAAACAACGCAGTTGCAAACACCGCAGTGATAAACACCGCAGTGATAAACACCGGTGACAAACACACGCATTTACCAACAAAGGCAAGGGAACCATGGATTTCAACGACACCACCAACGCAAAGCGCTCACAGATATGAAGGTCGCCGGCTTCAGCATGGGCACCATAGTGACAGGCCTTGGCCTTCTCCTCTGGTCGCCAATCATCGGCGGCTACAACTGGATCGGCTTCATCTTGACTCTGGTCGGCCTCGTCGCGTTTGGCGGCTTCGCCAAAGGCAAGTGGTACTAGGCCTGCCGAGCCAACGTCTCCACTGACCCCGGCCAAAACCACAGCAGGCCCCGTGCAACTCAACGTCGAGAGGCACGGGGTCCTTTGCGTCGGGCGCTTTGGCAGCCGTGGCCGAAGCTGAGGGTGGTGGTGGACAGCTGCAGTCGCAACGGCTCTGATCATTGGTGATTTGCCGTTACGCCCGCCGCGGTGCCAAAAGAAACTTTGCCCCGGGTGGTAGTGCTGGCCGCGTTCCTGGCGCTGTAGCCTCGTCTGGGCATGAGGGCAATCGGCCGGTGGGAACCCGCCGGGTCCGTTCAACGGACGTGTTAGGTCAAGACGCCTTGGATGCCGCGCGCCGCGGCGAAGCCGAAGGTTTGGAGTTCCTTTTTCACGAACTCGCCAATCCCCTGGCCACCTTTGCTGATCGGCGAGGGGCGACCGATCCTGAGGGGCTGGCCAACGCGACGCTGTTCAGGGCGTTCAATGCCCTGGCCGGGTTTGATGGCGAATACCCGCAGTTTTGCAGCTATGTCTATCGCACCGCCCGCAACCTACTCATCGACGAGTACCGCAGGAAAACACGCCGCCCCGAGGTCGTCGACCTCGCCGCCGCCGGACCCTCGATCAGTCTTTCCCAGACCGAAGATGAGGTTGCGGGGCAGGACTGGCTCAATCAGATTCTGGCCCAACTCACCGTCGACCAACGAGACGTGATCCTCCTGCGGGTCATCAGCGATCAATCACTGCAACACACAGCGGACGTGCTCGGCAAACCGGTTTCGGCGGTCAAAGCACTACAACGACGGGCCCTGCGACGGCTTCACACCCTGACCGAGGAAGAAGGCCACACATGCACTCACTAGAGCCTGAACAAAACTGTCCGCTGCTCGACAATGAGGCCGATCAGCTGCTCGACGGAACACTCGACCTCAACACTGTCGGGTCCGATCGCCGAGCCCATGTTTCGACCACCCAGTCCGTCCTCGACGAGATGAAGACCCCCACCTGCGAGGTTGCGCCGGATGCGCAGATGCTCGAACTCTTCGCGAGTGCCAGGAAGTCCCGGCGCACCGTACCGGTCGTGCCACTGTGGGATGCGCCCGAGACGCCCGAAGTTCCTCCGGTACCGACCGCGCCAACCCGCGTCGTCGAACTGTTGCCCTTGGAGGACGACGCCACCGAGACGTCGAGCGCCTGGACCGGAGCCACTGTCTGGCCGCGCCTGCTGGTGGCCGCCGCCATTCTCCTCCCGCTGTTGCTGCTTGGTCTTCGATTTGTTGGCAACAACAACTCACCAACCAACATCGAGCCGGTTTCGCAGCCCCGCGAAGTTGGGTCACCGGTGCCGACCGCACGACCAACCGCAGCCGCGGATGCGCCACCGATCCGGGAACGTTCAGCTCCGCTGTCCATCGATGTGACTCCGCTGCCGGTCAGCGAGGTCAACCGTCAACCGGTCAACCCGGTCAACCGCCGGTCTGAACAACGGGTTGGACCCAACACCGAGGAAGCCGAGATCCCGGCCACCGGAGTCCGAAGTGATCGCAGTGGCGTCAACGGCGTTGACGGAATCGCCGACCGGCGCGGCACGGCGCCGGGTGAGACCGCCGACTTTGGGGCCGATGCCGGCGAAGCCGAAGAGCTCTCGGTCCCAGCACGGACAATCGCACCAGCGCCGTCCTCCACTCCGGCGCCAACCCCGCTTGCAGCGACCGAAGGGACCAGACTTTCGTCGTCCAGCACATCAAATGTGCTCACGGCTCCCACGCCAACCGGGACCACAACGCCAACACAAACGTCGATACCCCGACCAACCTCGGCGCCCCGGCCGACAGCGACGCCGACCACGCGTGCCACACCTCGCCCGACCGCTACGGCGACGTCATCGGCCCGAACTCCGGGTCTGCGCGAAAGTTTCACCACCCGACCGTCCAGCACCCCCCGACCAACCGTGCGACCCTCCAGCACCCCCCGACCAACCGTGCGACCCGCTCCGTCAGCTCTCCCGTCGATGACCACGGTCCCCCGAGCCACTCCCCGTCCAACCTCGACCCCGCGACCGACCGCTACCCCGCGCCCAAGCGCCACCCCAACCCCGCCAGTGCGTTACACGCCGACGCCGTGGTCCACAACGGTTCGACCAAGCTCGACGCCGCTACCAGCAATCGTCATTCCGCCAACGTCCACGCCTCGCCCACGTCCCACATTGCGGCCCACCATCACCCCGGTTCCGTCCGCAATCCCCACGCCTCCTCCGAGACCGCAACCCTCAGCAACGCCTCGGGCTACCAGCACGCCTCGACCAACCAGCCTCCCGCGGCCCAGCAGCACACCACAAGCCACCGCGCCACCGACCCTGCGCCCGACCAGTACGCCACGTCCAACGATCACGCCACGTCCAACGATCACGCCACGTCCAACGATCACGCCACGTCCAACGATCACGCCACGTCCAACGAGCCCGCCAACCCCACGACCCACCAGCACCCCACCACCAACGACCACGCCAACCCCACGACCCACCAGCACCCCACCACCAACGACCACGCCAACCCCACGACCCACCAGCCCGCCAACCGCACGACCCTTGGCCACGCCAGTTCTGCCGTTTCAGAACGAGCAGGTGGTCCCGCCAGACGGAACTCAGGCGTTTCGGCAGTTGGACGGCTCCCTGCTCTTTGTGATGCCGGACGGGTCGAGCATTCGACGGCCCGTCATGGGAAGCCAGGAATACTTTGATCCCGACGGCAACCTGATGTTCACGCTTTCGCCTACGGACGTGGAGCTTCGCACAGTCGACTTCCCGACCAACCCCCTTCTTTCCATACCGGTTGCCCCGGCCTTGGGGGATCCGATTGGCGCCCTGAACGGCGGCCTGGACGGTTTCGGCTGATCAGCTCGATCGGTTCGATTGCCTACCAGATCTGATCGACGTAGGTATCGGTGCCGACCACGGTGGGATAGAAGGGCCCCGCCCAGCGCACAGTGGCCTTGCCTGAGGCGTCAACCGCAGCAACGTACGCCTGCACATCAGCCCATGCCGATTCCGGCTTTTCGTCCACAAACATCAGTTGCATCTGCCGGGCTTCGGTGCCGGGCAGCGTCCCGAGGTCCATGGGAGCCTCCCCTTCGCGAAGCTCAGGTTTCCACGACGACGCTATGGCGATGGGCGAGTCCGCCACAAGTGCAGGAAGCGCCACCGTGTCGAGGTATTCGTTGAGTTCTTCTTCAGTAGTGCCTTGGGTCCGATCGAGCGCCACCGAGATCAGGCCGTCGTAGCGATGGTCCAACGCCAGCTCCAGCGGTACACCGTCGGGGTCGCGGTACACCGCACGTGGACTATCGGCCAGGATCGTGTGCGCGTGCACCCGTTCGTTGAATCCGCGACCGTCGCCGTAGAGCTTGTAGACCTGCTTGCGGGCCCAGCCGAAGTGGTCGTCGTGGTGTCCGGACTCCACCCAGTAGATCGAGACCCACGAGCCCTTGTCCACCGGGTCGCACACTTCGCCGGTCCCATCGGAATACCGCAGGTCTTTCAGCGGCCGAGTCGACACCCACCTACTCCCGGCGAAGAGCCACGGACCGGTCAGGCAGCCACCGTAGAAGTGATCTCGTTCGTACCACCGGTTGTACGCCACCTCGTTGCCCGGGGTTGGGTCCACCAGCGTGAACAACATGCTGCCGACTTTGACGGGATAATCGTCCATCGCCGCACGTTAGTCCTGCTCCCATCGGCCTCTCCCCGGATCCGCTCTCCGCAGATAGCCTCGGAGCTGTGATTCCAGGACAAAGTGCCCTCGACCGGGTGCGCACCGGTCTGACCTTCGACGACGTTCTTCTCGTCCCCCGCCGATCTTCGATTCGTAGCCGCCAGGACGTCTCACTGCGAACAAAACTGTCTCGCAATGTCGAGATTGATCTGCCGATCATCGCAGCCAACATGGACACGGTTTGTGAGCTGACCATGGCGTTGGCCATGGCCCGGCTGGGGGGCGTCGGTGTGATCCACCGATTCCTTCCCACTGCGACCCAGGCCGACATGGTCGAAGCGGTCAAACACGAAAACGCCTCCCATGTGGTGGCCGCCGCCGTGGGTACCGACCACGATGCCATCGAGCGATCCCGAGCACTGGTGGCGGCCGGCGTGGATGCCCTCGTTCTCGACATTGCCCACGGTCACGCTGAACACGCCATCGACAGTCTCAAGGCACTGAAGGACGTATTCCCCGACACCGATGTGATCGCCGGCAACGTGGCCACCCGCCCGGGTGCGGAAGATCTGTATGAGGCCGGGGCTGACGCCATCAAGGTGGGCGTTGGACCTGGTGGCGTGTGCACCACGCGCGTCGTTGCCGGCGTAGGCGTGCCCCAGCTCACCGCCATCGCCGACTCCTACGGCCTGCCGGTGCCCATCATTGCTGACGGCGGTATCAAGACCTCCGGCGACATTGCCAAAGCCATAGGTGCGGGCGCCAGCACGGTGATGATTGGCTCCATGTTCGCCGGCACCAAAGAGAGCCCGGGCGAGGTTGAGCAGGGTCCGTCCGGTCTGGTGAAACGAGTGCGCGGTATGGCCAGCTTCGAAGCCATTGAAGCTCGCGCCGAACGATCAAACGAAGAAATCGACGACGAGTACTTTGAGCAGCGGGCCCCCGAAGGGGTGGCTGGCACGGTTCCGTACCGGGGCGAAGTCTCCAAGCTGGTGACCAAACTGGTCGCCGGACTCAAGAGCGGCATGAGCTACAGCAACGCCCGCACCATCGCGGAGTTCTGGGAAAAAGCGGAGTTCGTGCGCATCACCCCGGTGGGCCTTCGCGAGAATCTTCCTCACGCCACCCTCGACTGACAGACCAAGGACTCCCGATGACCGACTTCACCTTCACCGACCTGTTGCCTTTGGGCAAAGACACCACTACCGAGTACCGCAAGCTGGACATCGACGGTGTGGCCAGCTTCGATGCCGATGGGCGGACGTTTCTGACCGTCAGTCCCGAGACCATCACTGCGCTGACTGCGGAAGCCATGCGCGACATCGCGCACCTGCTGCGACCCGGCCACCTGGCTCAGCTGCGCAAGATCCTTGATGATCCCGAGGCCAGCCCCAACGACCATTTCGTGGCATTGGAACTTTTGAAGAACGCCAACATCGCAGCCGCGGGCATTCTCCCCGGCTGCCAGGACACCGGCACCGCGATCATCAAAGGCAAGAAGGGTCAGTACGTCCTGACTGAAGGCCGCGACAAGGAAGCGATCGCCCGCGGCGTCTTCGACACCTATCAGCAGTCAAACCTGCGCTACTCCCAGATGGCGCCGATTGACATGTTCACCGAGAAGAACACCGCCAACAATCTGCCCGCGGAAATCAAAATCGAAGCCATCGACGGCGACGAGTACCAGTTCATGTTCATGGCCAAAGGTGGCGGCTCAGCCAACAAGAGCTACCTCTACCAGAAGACCAAGGCGCTGCTGAATCCTGAGAGCCTGGCCGAGTTCATCGACATTGAGGTCCGCAAGCTTGGCACCGCGGCGTGCCCGCCGTACCACCTCGGTTTGGCCATTGGTGGAACGTCAGCCGAGTACGCGGTGGAGACGGCGAAGCTTGCGTCCACCCGCTACCTGGACACCCTGCCCACCAGTGGTTCCGAGACTGGACACGGCTACCGGGACCTGGAGTGGGAAGAGAAAATCCTCAAGATGACGCAGGAGTTTGGGATCGGGGCCCAGTTCGGCGGCAAGTACTTCTGTCATGACGTGCGGGTGATTCGCCTGCCCCGCCACGGCGCCTCGTGCCCGGTTGGTATTGCGGTCTCGTGTTCCGCCGACCGTCAGGTGCTGGCCAAAATCAACGCTCAGGGCGTATGGCTGGAGAAGCTGGAGACCGACCCGGCCAGGTACCTGCCCGACGCAACCGAAGATGACCTGTCGACCGCGGTGATCGACGTGGACCTCAGCAGGCCGATGGATGAGATTCGGGCGCAGCTGTCCCAATACCCGGTCAAGACCCGTCTCAGCTTGAGCGGCACCATCGTGGTCGGCCGCGACATTGCCCACGCCAAGATCAAAGAGCGTCTGGATGCGGGCGAGCCGATGCCCGACTACCTCAAAGACAACCCCATCTACTACGCCGGTCCGGCCAAGACCCCCAAGGGCTATGCCTCTGGGTCCTTCGGTCCAACGACCGCCAGTCGCATGGACTCCTATGTCGATCAGTTCCAGGCCGCGGGCGGATCGCTGGTCATGCTGGCCAAAGGCAACCGGTCTCAACAGGTGACCGACGCGTGTGCAGCGCACGGCGGGTTCTACCTGGGGTCGATCGGTGGGCCGGCCGCCCGCCTGGCCAAAGACTCCATCCGCAGCATCGAAATGCTCGAGTATCCCGAGCTTGGCATGGAAGCCATCCGCAAGATCGAGGTCGAGAACTTCCCGGCCTTCATTGTGGTGGACGACAAGGGCAATGACTTCTTCCGCGAAGTCAGCACCCCGGTGTCATTGCGGAGCTGAATCCGAAAGGTTCTGCGCCATCAGATCCCCCAGCCGATTGCCCGCCCGCTGACACTCGTCGGCCACGCGGCGCTGATCGGCTGCGGATTTGTTCTGGCTGAGCTTGTATTTGACTTCCACCAGATCGGCATGAAGTTCCACGCCGACGATGCCGCGAAGCATCTTGTTGATGTAATGGGTTGGCGCGTCCTCGATACCCCAGGGTGTCTCCCTCTCCGCTTCGTGTCGGTTGGTCAGCTCATGGAGAAAGCTCAACAACCACTCCGGTTCGGGGCGAAGTGTCAGCAGGCCCGTGATGTGCGCGACCGCATAGTTCCAGGTGGGTACGACCTTGCCGGAAATTGACTTCTCGTCATAGTTGGATGGCGAAACGTACCCTTCCGGCCCGTCGAAGATCATCAGCGCCGCCGTGTCGCCCACCGACTTTGCCTGGGGATTGGCTGCCGCCAAATGACCCCGAATGACCACCGGCAGGTTGGCCACCGTCACCCCGTTGGTCGGTGCCACATCAACAAGAACCGGCAGCCGAGTTGCCGTAGGCACGCCGTCGATCACCGTTACCAGTTGTGCGGAATCCTGGGAGCCAAGAAACGCTCGGACAATGGTTGGGTCATCGATGCGATTGATTCCGGGGTTGTACATGGGCGACGAGCGTAGACGGTCGTCACCGCTTGCATTCTGGCATTCTGAAGGCGACGTTGAATGCGGCATCGCAGGCGGCATCGAACGCATGGCGAACGGTGCGGTTCGAACGTCGAGAATTGGTCTCGCAGTGCCCGCCACTGGGGTTACGGTCACAATCGGCCAAAATCTGTAGTGAGTAATTCACCCCGGACGCTTGGAGAGCTTCCCCCCTTTGGCGTACGTTTTCTCTTTATTCACTGGTCGCAGAACCCCAATCTGTCCCCTGTATGGAGAGTTAGCGGAAATCGAAGAGCTTCCAAGCGTCACTTTGGCGCCAACAATCGAGCCATCATCGGACGCGGGACCAGCCGTCGAGCACCCGCTGTCAGTAACGCGCCTCTACGTCACCAGCACCCCGACGCGGCTGCAGCCCAAACTGACGCCGAAACCAACACTGCCACCGTCGGTCGATTCCGAGGAAGAGGTCTTTGCTCGACTCCTTGCTGATGCGGTCAGCGGCGACAACCGGGCGGTCGACATCCTGGTGGACGAGTTCATTGGTCCCATCACCAGCTTCCTTCGTGGACGCGGCGCCGAAGACCCCGAAGAAATGGCCAACTGGGTGCTCTACCAGGGCCTTCACAACCATCACCCCAGTCGCGGCACCTCCCGCCCATCGTTCCGCTCCATGTTGTACACGATTGCGCGGCGGCGATTGGTCGATGAGAATCGCCATCGGTCGGCCCGTCCCTGTGCCATCCCCATCGGCGACGACAGCATGCAGATGCTTGCCGACCTGCCCGCCTCAACCTTCGATAACCGACTGGCCGAAACCGCCTTCGTCCGGGACCTGCTTGGGGACCTGAGCCCGGGCCAGCGGGAAGTTATTGAGCTTCGCTTTCTCGAGGACCTCTCCATCGAAGACACCGCTCGGAAGACGGGGAAGGACAAGAACGCCGTCAAACAGATTCAGCACCGGGCCATCCGCTCCCTTCGCCGTGCGCTGGGCGTCGTTGCGGCGCTGGTACTGGTGTGGCTGGCGGCCCGGGCCCTTGATCCACCCAAAGAGATCCCGGTCTTCAGCGACACCAGCGAAGACGCCATGTCGGCGCCCATCGAGGATGCGCCGGCCACCCCCGAGGGCGATGCTGACACCAACGCTGGCGATGAGACCACCGCGCGACGGCCGGACTTCGACGGTGATTCGACCGAAGCTGACTCGCCAGATTTGGCATCGAACACCACGCGTGACTCAGATGAAGAAGTTGCCGTCGATGTTGTGCCGGTGCCCGCCCGGGCGGCGTTGGACCTCAGCTTTGTAGAGAGCACCGGTCAGACGCTGGTGGACAACGAGGTCGCCTCGCCCTCAGCCGACAAAGGAACCGCCTCGACGGACAATTGGCGGATCGCAGGCGCCGCTCCGCTTCAGCCCACCGAACCCACCGAACCCACCGAACCATCGGCAACGTCAACGGTCGCCGCCTCGCCCTCGTCGATTCTGACCCCATCCTCCACGGCGACACCGGCGCCATCACCAGCCCCGGTTCCGGCGACAAAGAGCAGCGCACTGCCAGCGCCTGCTGATCCTGTGCCGTCGCTGCCGGTGGCGCCCACGCCAACCTCGACCCTGATACCGGTTTCGCCGACAACGACGACAACCGCAGAATCGGTCCCAACCTCCTCGCCAGCACCGCCCAGTCCGCCGGCAACCGCCCGGCCGCGACCCAAACCAACGGCCACGCCGGAACCCACCGTCGCAGCCACGCCGCAGCCGACGGCCACCCCGGCCCCACAACCAAAGGACGACGATGGTCCCCGGTTCATCGTGGCGGGTGCGGTGGACGATCATTTTGAAGTGGCAATTGACATCGTCGTCCAGGGCGATGTGGCTCCCGAGCCCACCGCCGTCGCCGATTTGGTGGCTGACACCTTTGGCGAACTTGCGGGTGCCGGTGGTGCCCAGCCCATCGCACCGGTGTCAACCCCCATCCCGACCCCTCCGCCCGAGGTGTTTACCGCTCGCGTTGACGACTGCGGGCTCTCCGACACCCACTTGATGGTGCAGATGGGTGATGACAACTCATTCGCCGCCGAATACGTGGTGTACAACCGCAGCCAGGGAGTTGTGGCCAAACTGCTTCGGGCCTTCGCGGCAGACAGCGTTGCCAACAGCGGTCGCTATCAGTTGAGTTGGGCGTTCGCCGACAACGGCATCGTCAACCCGGACGAAGTCGCCCTCGTTGCTGCCCAGAATCCGGGGGAGACCATTTCGTATCCCGTCCCGTGCGAGGCGATTGGGCCAAACGAGACCAGCTTCAACACCGACTGAGCTGACTTTTTCGGTCGTTACCAAAAGATCGCTGACCACGGCGTAACCCGCACCACCCAGGCTGCGAGTTCATGGTCATGGAGCGCATTTCTCCCGACATGTTCGGTTCTGTCTTCACCGGTTCACGGTCGTTGGCGCAATTGGCTGTCGTGTTGCTCCTGGTTGCCGGCTTCCTGGTGGCTGGTCGGATGCGCCAGTCACGAGTCCAGGCCTTCGATCCACTCCAGGATCGGTTCGAACTCAATTTCGCCCGAGACTCTTTCGCCCAAGAAAGTTCCCACCTTGTGATGGGGGCCGAATCGCCGCCCGCTTCGGTCCCCATCAGAGGGTGGTTTCAGAACGGCCCCTGCAGCCCGTACGGCTTGTAGGAACCCAGGATCAACTGCTCAAGCACACCAATCCCCACCCGGTCGCCCCAGGTCACCCGCACCAGGTGTTGGACGTGTTGGTTCTCAAACGCCCGCTCGTCAATGTCATCCAGTGACCAGGACTCAAACACCATCTCCTGCTCCCCTTTCCACTGACCATGACCCCACTCAGGGTGGGTGTAACCAATGCCCTTCATGCGGTAGGTGAAGAGCTTTTCCAGATCAATCTCATGGCGATCGCCGGCCACGAGTCCAGGCGCCCCACCCATTGCTTCCATGGCCAATGAGCCTGACGCCACCAAACGGCTGTCGGTCTCGAAGTTCAGATCGTGGGTCAAGTTTCGCAGGTGCTGGACCGTTGGATCTTCGATGCCCGGAAGGTCGTCGGGTGAGTCGTAGGTGGGGACGATGGCCCCCACGCTGAACAAGGTGCGGCCGTGATGGTCTTCAAACAGCTGGTAGTGCGTGCAGTAGTCGTCGAAGTGGACGGGGGCCCACAGGAAGAAGATGCCACCCTCGTATGACGACGCCGGGTCGGGGGGCGCAACTCGCCGGTCGCCACCAGCCAGACCGCGGGTTCCCCATGAGCGATCTTTGGTTCCCCACGTGGTCTCGGAGTTGATCGCCTGCCGTTGCCCGTCGAACTCCACCCATCCCGACCATCGGCCGAACTGGGTGAACCGGGTTGTGTCCATGACCTTCTTGATGCCCCGACTCAGGTGATGCCGCGGTTCTTCGAGCGCAGATGTCCGAGCGGAGAACGTCAAATCACAGGTGAAGCCGGTGTCGTTGCCCTCGGCCTCAACAACCACCCGACACACTCGCATTGGCTCAACAATCTCCAGGCGGAACGGCCCTATGGTCATCTGCCGTTGAGGGTCAGCACGCGCACTGACGTGAAAGGCATGCTGGTGGCCATCGATCACCATGCTGACCCCGGCGTCCTGGATGCCGAGGTGCGGGTAGACCGCCGTGCCTATGCCGAGATAGAAGTCACCGTCCCGGTCGTATCCGTTGAACCAATAGCGCTCGTAGAAGTCGTTGTCGCCGGTGGCCGGCGTCAGCACCGGGTCAGGAGTCTGGTGAATCGGGAAATCGTCAAAGGCGCTCAGCATCCGCGAATTCTAGGTGCGGCGGCACCAGCGTCGTGACCAGAGACACACGTGGCGCGGGTCACAATCGCCAAAGGTACGGGGACCAAATCCGTAGCGTGAAAGAGATCCGAAAAAGGAGAAAATCAGTGTTTGATTTCCCATCCAGAAACAAGGTTTCCCGCAACAAGGTTTCCATGGCGCTCGTCAACGCGGTTGGCGCATACTTCAACGAGCACGAGCTCAAGACCATTGACCGCCTGGGCACCGCCGTCGAGCTGACCGACGGCACCACTCTCACCCAACAGGGGCGACCCGGTCGTGAAACCATGCTGATCCTGTCCGGATCGGCAGAGGTCCAGCGTGACGGCACGACGGTGGCATCGGTTGCTGCCGGCGACATCATTGGCGAGCGCGCCGTTCTGACCGGCGAACCGCGCAACGCGACCCTCGTCGCCACCAGCGACGTTGGCATCGTGGTCTTCAACCCGCGTGAGTTCAAACAGCTTCTTGCGGAGTGCCCGCGGCTCAACGCCTCGGTGGACGCGCTCCAGGACGAGCGGGTCGCCACCGCCTGACTTCGTGGTCCTGATTGCGACGCTTTCACACGATCGCAAAACGTGGTCAATGTCGCTGGGATAGCTTCGTAACCCACGCACCCGATCCTCCCCGGGTGCTGGACAAGCGGAGGTATCCCAGTGGCTATCAATGTGGACGCGGTTGGGCTTGAAAGTCCGCCGCATCAGACGTCATGGACGTCGAAAGACTCGCTGCTGTACGCCCTGGGGGTAGGCGCCGGGGCCCGCGACCCCACCGGCTTTGAGCTGGCCTTCACCACCGAGAACAGCTTGGAGGTGACCCAACAGGCGCTGCCAACCATGTCCGTGGTTCTGGGGGCGAGCGGTCCGGACTCACCATTGTCCGCGCTGGGCGACGTGAACTACGCGCTCATGCTCCACGGGTCCCAGAGCATCACCTTGCACCAGCCGCTGCCCGCGGCTGGGGCGGTGCGTTCCACCATGCGTATTGCCGAGATCTGGGACAAAGGCAAAGCGGCGATCGTCGTGCTGGAGACCAACGCCAACAACGTCTCAGACGGTCAGCCGATGTTCACCAATCGCTCTACGCTGTTCTTCCGTGGCGAAGGCGGCTGGGGTGGCCAATCCGGGCCGAAGAACGTGGTGACCATTCCTGAGCGAAGCCCCGACACCAGCATCAGTTGGGACACGCGGTCCGATCAGGCATTGCTCTACCGGCTGAACGGCGACCGCAATCCGTTGCACTCTGATCCCGTCTTTGCTGCCGGCGCCGGATTTGACCGGCCGATTCTCCATGGCCTCTGCACCTTTGGCTTCACCGGCCGGGCGTTGCTGCACGGCGCATGCGAGAGCGATCCCGACCGCTTCGGCCATATGAATGCTCGATTCACATCACCGGTGATGCCTGGTGAGACCCTTGAGGTCCACCTGTGGACCGAGGACGATCAGGTTCTGTTCCGAACCACCGTTGGCGATCGAACCGTCCTGGACGCCGGGGTCTTCCGCCACCGCTGAGCAGGGTCGGGTAAAGCGCGAAGAAACCGCACCGGTGGGCGTATCCAGTGCGGCTTCTTGCCGGGGGGCGAAAGTCAGATCAGGCCGACTGACCAGCACCAGCCCCGAAGTTGAAGGCCACGCCGGCGGTTGCATCGGCGTCGCCGCTGCGAGGGCCGTGGCGATGACCGCGGCGGCCGTCACGGTCGCCTTCGGTGCGAACTCGGTTGATCTTCTCTTCGATCTTCTCCTCGATCATCGCTCGACGCTCATCAGCCTCTTCGGCGGTCAGGCGACCAGCTTCGACCTTGGCATCGATCTTGTCGTTCATCTGCGCTTCGAACAGGTCAGTCACCGTGCCGATGTCAACTCCGTTGGCCGCAGCAACATTGGCGATCGACTCGCCATTGCCAAGTGACTCACGCAGGTCTTCGCTGGTGGTTCCAAGCGCCTCGGCAAGCGCCGCCTTGCGTTCCTGACGGGCCTCGCGGCGTTCTTCCCGGTCGCTGGACTGGGTGTCGGGTGTGGTGACTTCGGCGTCCGGAGTCGATTCCTGGGCCGAAGCGAGACTCGGGGCGACAAAGGCGCTGGCGCCCAGAGCGGCGAGTCCGACGACGCCGGCCGCGATCCTGCGGCCGATCTTACGGTTTGGGGTTTGGGGGTTTGGGGTGTGGGGGTTTGGGGTGTTCATTTTGATTGTTTCTCCTTGGTGATCCCCCCGACTTGGAGGGTGTGCTCCTGCACAACAACCACTCTGGAGGCCCCTGCTGAAGCGAACCTGATCCCAACCCAAACGGTTCGCAATATCCAGTAAAGGAAAAAGTAAGAGCACACTGGGATCCACTGCGGCGACGTGCCAGACTGAGCGCCGTTCTCAAAATCACGAGGGGATAACTGGCGTGAACAGGACATCCGCATCCACAGCATCCGCAGTAACACCTGCATCCGCAGCAACACCTGCATCCGCAGTCTCGATCATCGACATGGCCGAAGGCGAGCATCGCTTCGTCCGCGCAGACGGACCAGCCAAGGTCACCGGTACCGGGCGCTATGTGGCCGACCTGACGATGACCGGCATGGCGATAGCCAAGTTCCGATACGCCGGCGTCGCCCGGGCTCGGATCACCCGCCTGGACACCCAACCGGCCAGATCCATGCCCGGCGTCCTGGCGGTAATCACCGCTGACGATGTCCCGGACGTGATGTTCCATCCCACGTTGGCGGACCGTCGGCTGTTTGCCAAAGACGAGGTGCGCTTCGAAGGTGAGGTCGTGGCTGCGGTTGCCGCCGTCACCGAGGAGATTGCCGAAGCCGCCGCCGCCGCCATCGTCTTCGAGTACGACGAGCTCCCACCGATCCTCGACATGGAGGCCGCCATGGCGCCCGGCTCTCCCCTGGTCCATGAAGACTGGGCCAGCTATTCCACCGCGGCTCCCGACGACACGCCCCGGGATCGCAACGTCGCCACCCACTCCGAGATTTCCAAGGGCGATGTGGACGCCGGTATGGCAGCCGCTGACATCATCATCAAAGGACGGTTTGTCGCCGACGCCAGCCATGCCACCCCGATCGAACCTCGCGGCATTGTGGCCCAGTGGGAGGGCGACAACGTCACGGTATGGACCTCGACCCAGGTGCCCTTCGACGCCCGCGACGGGGTGTGCGCAACCTTGGAATTGCCCACCAACAAGGTCCGGGTCATCGTGCCGCACCTGGGCGGCGGCTTTGGCGGCAAATGTGGCTTCCATTTCGAGGCCCATGTGGCAGCCCTCTCTCGAGCCGCAGGCCGACCAGTGAAGCTGGTCTTCACGCGGGAGGAAGAGTTTCTGGCCCCGGACCGGCGCCGCGAAGCAATGATCATGGATATCGAAACCGGGGTGAAAGCCGACGGCACCATCGTGGCCCGCCGAGCTTGGGTCGCTGTGGAGAACGGCGCCTACACCGCCGATGCCACCTTCTTCCCGCAGATGGCGTCCATGCACGTGACCGGCCCCTACCAGATCCCTCATCTGGAGGTGAAGGCCGACCTCATCTACACCAACCGTCAACCATCCGGCTCGGTGCGTGCTCCCACCGCGCCGCAGGGTTGTTGGGCCTGTGAAACCCACACCGATGAGATTGCTGCGGCCTTGAACATGGACCCGGTGGCCTTTCGGCAGATGAACATCATCGATACCGGCCAGGTTGGTCCGCTCGGCCAGATCTACGAGAACATTGGCGTGCGGGACTGTCTGACCCAGGCCGCCGAGATGATCGACTGGACGCGGGACCTTCCCGAGAACGAGGCGATCGGCCTGGCGTTGAGCTGGTGGCCGAGTTTTCCCGGCGCCTCTGGTTCGTTTGTGAAATTGGACAGCGACGGCAAAGGTCAGATCGTGACCGGCGCACTGGAATGCGGAACCGGTTCGGTCATGACCTTGCGCAATCTGGCCGCCGGAGAGCTGGGCATGGAGCCCGAGGACTTCGAGATCGTTTCTCAGGACACCGCAGTGACGCCGTGGGACACCGGCGCCACCGGTTCTCAGACCCTTATCAACAACGGTCGGGCCGTGGTGGAAGCCGCCGCCGACATTGCCAATCAACTCCGGGACCTTGCAGCCGACAAACTCGAAGCGGCCGCCGCAGACATCATCTTTGAAGCCGGCCGCGCGCAGGTGGCGGGTTCTCCGGCCAAGAGCGTCAGCATCGTCGAGCTGGCAGGCGAAGCCGCAGGCGGCGAACTGCTCATTGGTCGCGGCTCGGGCAAACCGCCCGCCTACCCCGAGATTGCGGGTCTGAGCTGCGTTGGCGACCAGGGCTGCGCGGCCTGGGCTGGTCCACAGTTCGCCTGCCATGCCGTGCATATCCGGTTGGACCGGGACACGGGCGTGGTTCGGGTCCTCGACGTGGCGTGCGCGCATGACTCCGGAACGATCATCAATCCCATGGGTGCGCTCGGCCAGGTGGAAGGCGGCGTCCTCATGGGTATCGGCCAGGCCCTCACCGAAGGAACCCGATACAGCGACCAGGGTCGACAGGAAAACGCCGCCCTGCTGGAGTACAAGCTGCAGACCTTTGCCGATGCACCCTCCATCGCCACCCGCTTCGTCCAGCCGGACCTGGAGGGCGTTTCCCAGGTTGGACCTCATGGCGCCAAAGGCATTGCCGAAGCGCCCAATGTGCCCACCGCGGCCGCCATATCCAATGCGCTGGCCAAACTTCTGGACGGCCCATTGCGCCAGTTGCCCATGACCGCCGAGCGAGTCTGGGAGGCCCAACGATGACCGGTTCCTCTTTCACGATTGCCACCGATATTCATGCGGCCCTCTCGGCGCTGGCCGATGGGGCCCGACCCATTGCCGGCGGCACCGATCTGGTGGTTGGCGCCCGGCAGGGCAAAGCGCCGTTGCCGCAGTCGATCGTCGCAATCGACCGGATCCCGGAACTGGCGGCCATTGACCGAAACGACGATGGGTCGCTCCGCATCGGATCCACGGTGACCCACGCCCAGCTCATGGAGTCGGTGGACATCGTCGATCACTACACCGCGGTGGCCGATGGCGCTGCGCTGGTCGGTTCGCCGGCCACCCGCCATGTTGGGACCTTGGGCGGCAACGTCATGAACGGCTCCCCGGCCATGGACACCGGCGGATCACCACTCGTTGTTCTGGACGCTGAGGTCGAACTGCAGAACCTCAACGGGTCTCGCAGAGTCACCTTGGACGATCTCTGGGTGGGGCCGGGCCGTACCAGCGCCGCCGCAAACGAGCTGTGTGTTGGCATCCACCTTCCGGTTCGCGCCCCTCGTTCGGGGAGCGCCTATGTGCGTCTTGAATACCGTCGGGCCATGGAGATTGCGGTGGTAGGCGCTGCGGCCAGCGTGACCTTGGACGGCGACAAGGTGGCCGAAGCAAAGATTGCGCTCACTGCGGTGGCCCCAACCATCATCCTGGTGCAGGGGATCGAAGCCATCAAGGGCTACGAAGCTCTGAACGACGGCGTACTGAACACGGTGGCCGAAGCCGCAGCAGAACAGGCCAGCCCCATCAGCGACCTGCGAGCCAGCGACACCTATCGACGTCACACCGTTGGCGTGATGGCCCGCCGGGCCTTTGAAGCCGCCGCTCGCCGAGCCGCCGGCGACAGTATTGCCGTTCCGGTCAATCGGGCACTCGGAATTGGAGCAAGCGCATGAACAACGCAACGAAACACGCGGTGAGCCTCACCGTCAACGGTCGGACCTTCCCGCTGGAGCTTCGCCACGGCGCCACCCTCCTGGACGCCATCCGCAACGACGTTGGCCTCACCGGCACCAAGCAGGGATGCGACGACTGCGAATGCGGCGCATGCATGGTTCTGGTGGACGGACAACCGGTCAATTCGTGCTCGTACCTGGCCGCGCAGGCCCAGGATCGGGAGGTGACCACGGTCGAAGGTCTGGTGAGTGACGGCGAGCTTCACGCCATCCAGAAAAACCTGTTGGAAGCCGGCGGCGTCCAGTGCGGATTCTGCACTCCGGGCATGATCATGAGCACCCATGCGCTGCTGAGCACGACGCCGGATCCCACCGATGAAGACATCCGAATTGGCCTCTCCGGCAACCTGTGCCGATGCACCGGCTACGGCCGCATCATGGAAGCGGTGCGGGCCACCGCCGTGGAACTGCGTTCCAGCTAAGCCCGGGGCGCTCTTGGCAAACCGAGGACGCGCTCACCCAGGATGTTGCGCATGATGTCTGATGTGCCACCCATGATCGTGTACCCGGGCGCGTAGCTCAGCCCCTTCACCACGTCGTCCCACAAGGTCGCGTCTTCGGCAAAGACCTGGCTGACGAAGTTGGCCACCCGGGTCTGGTGCTCGGTGCAGAAGGCTTTGGTGGCCGCACTGAAGTTGGCGGGCGCCTGCTTGAGCACCTCCCGGTACACCAGGAGTCGGCCAAGCCGATAGGAGGTCTCCAGCGCAGCAATCTCCTGCCGGACCAGGGGATCTTGTTTGTTGGCCCGCTCCAGCGCCATCTCATAGAGCGCCCGGTTGGAAACCAGACGATCGATGCCGCCGCGCTCGTGACCCAGTTGCACCATGGTCTGTTTGAACGCATCACCTTCGACCCCAACGAGATTGACCGCGGGCACCCGCACGTCGGTGAAGTACACCTCGCAGAAGTGCCGATTGGTGGTCATGTCTTTGATAGGTCGCACTTCGATGCCTGGGGTGCTCATGGGCACAATGATCTCGGAGATCCCCTTGTGCGGTGGGCCGTCGGCGGTCGTGCGACAGATGAGATAGCAGAAGTCGGCGACCTCGGCGAAACTGGTCCAGATCTTCTGGCCGTTGATGACAAACTCGTCACCGTCGCGGACCGCCGAGGTGGACAATGACGCCAGGTCAGACCCCGAGTCCGGTTCGCTCATCCCAATGCACCAGGTGGTCTCACCCGAGAGCATCCCGGGCAGAAACTCCTGCTGTTGGTCCGGGGTCCCATAAGCAATGAGCGTGGGACCCATCTGTCGGTCGGCAAACCACATGGCGGCGATTGGGGCCCCAGCGCCAATCATCTCTTCGGCGACGATGACCCGCTCAATGGCCGGGCGGTTGTGACCGCCATGCTCGACCGGCCAGCCCATGCCGATCCAGCCTTCGGTCGCCATGACCTGGGCAAACTCTTTGCTGAATCCGTTGATCCAACTGTCGTTCCAGCGACCGTACCGGGCGACGCCGTCCGCGGCGACGGTGCGGGCCCGAGCTTGGAGGGCCTGGTGTTCAGAACTCAGCTGAAAATCAATCACCGGTACGTTCTACTCGCTGTCCCGACATCCGACGAACCCCAGCGGGGGCTCAGCGGCCCGTCCAGGTGGGCGGACGCTTTTCGATGAACGCCCGAGGACCTTCAGCAAAGTCTTCGGTATCCAGCAGGCTCAGGAAAGCTCGGCCACTTTCCTGGTAGAGCTCGGCTTCGGTCAGGTCAAAGGCCTGATTAAGCACCCGCAGGCTGGCTTGCACCGCCAACGGCGCGTTCGCTTCGATGCGGGCGGCAAGGGCGAGGGCTTCGGCCATGACCTGATCGGCAGGAACCACCTTGTTGACCATCCCCAGCGCCAGCGCTTCTTCCGGTGTCATTGGGTCACCGGTCAGTGCCAGCTCCGCGGCGCGGGCTTTGCCCAGCACCCGCGGGAGGCGCCACAAGGCGCCGGCGGCGGCCACGAGCGACCGCTTCACTTCAGGCACGCCAATCTTGATGCCTTCGGCAACGATGGCCATGTCGCAGGCGAGAAGGATCTCGCAACCGCCCGCAAGCGCGTGACCGGTCACTGCGGCAATGAGCGGCTTGGTCCGCTCTCGAACCACGATGCCGCCAAAGCCCCCCTTCCTGGTGGACAGCGCGGCCCCGTTGCCTTTGGCCACCTCTTTGAGATCTGCGCCGGCACAGAAGGCGGGGCCTTCGCCCATGATGATGCCGACCCACGCATCCCCGTCAGCTTCGAAAGTGTCAAGCGCAGCTTCCATTTGCTGGGCGACGGCCGGGCTGACGGCGTTGCGGGCTTCGGGGCGGTCGATGGTGAGGATCACAATGTGGCCCTCCTTCTCATACCGAACCACCGGCTTCTCGTCTTCGCTCATTGCAGTCAGCTCCTTACCAGTCGACCCGGGCGAGCGCCGGTGAATGCATCGTTTTCACGGGTGACTTCGCCCGCAACAATGGTTGCCACGTAGCCTTCGGCCGCCTGCAGCAACCGAGTGCCTCCCGCGGGCAGGTCGGCCACCAGTCGGGGTTCGCGCAGCTTGAGGTTCTCGAAGTCGATGATGTTCAGATCAGCCCGCAGGCCCACCTCGACCCGACCCCGGTCGGTGAACTCAAACAGCGCCGCGGTATCTGAGGTCATCTTCTGAACCACCGACTCCAGCGCCATCCTGGGGCCGCGGCTTCGATCTCGGGCCCAGTGCGTCAACATCCACGTGGGAGTTGAGGCATCGCAGATGAAGTTGGCATGCGCTCCGCCATCGGCGAGGCCCAGCACCGCCGCGGGATGGTTCAGCATCTCGTAGAGCGCATCGCCGTTTCCGTCCGCATAGCCGAGCAGCGGCATCATCATCAAAGCATGACCGTCGCGCTCCAGGAGTTGGTCGTAGTACTCCTCAATGGGGTCCCGGCCGGCGGCGGCCGCAATGGCGGCCAACGATCGCTCCGGCGGTGGTTCGTAGTCCACCGGATCACCGAGCGGAAAGTACAGATGGTAGGCCTCGGCGAAGTAGGCCGACAGGGCATCCGCTTCGCCAAGTTTGCCGACCGCGGCCACTGCGTCAGCAATGAGCCCGGACCGTAGCTCCGGGTCCGCCATGGCCGCCGCCTGCTCCTCGATCGAGAGCGCAAGCAGTGGTGCAAACCGGGGCAACTCTTTGAAGCGATGCCGGGTGGACAGTCCGACCAACATGCCGAACGGCCGGCCAGCAACCTGCGGGATGACCTGATGGCCAGCGGCGACGGCGTCGGCCGACAGCTGCAGCAGCTCTCGCCAATCTTCTGACGCCATGGCGTTCTGGAGCAGCAGCCAGGTGACCGGCCGCTCAATCTCCTCGGCCAATCGACAGATCCAGTCCATCTCCTTGCGAGGGGCATCCAGGTCTTCGCCAGCAACGCCGGCGGCGGCCACTTCAAAGAGCCCGCGACCAGCTCGCTTGACGGCCCGCCCCAATCCAAACAACTCGTCTTCAGCCGCGAAGGTGCCGGGCACTGGATCGCCGCTGAGGGCGGTGTGCACGATGGTTCGACTCGTGGAGAATCCCATGGCGCCGGCTTCCACTGCCTCCTGCACAATGGCAGCCATTTGGGCAATCTCGTCCGAGGATGCCGGTTCATTGGCCGCGCCTCGCTCCCCCATGACGTAGGCGCGCACCGGGCCGTGCGCAATCAGTGCGGCCACATCCGCGGTGAATTGCCGGCGGTCCAACGCGTCCAGATATTCGGGGAACGATTCCCAGTCCCAGCTGATGCCTTCGCTGAGCGCGGCGCCCGGAATGTCTTCTACGCCCTCCATGAGCTCAATAAGGAACTGGTGATCGTCGGGGCGCGCCGGAGCAAACCCCACGCCGCAGTTACCCATCACCAGTGTGGTCACGCCATGGGGGGTGCTTGGTTCCAGCTCCTCGTCCCACGTTGCCTGACCGTCGTAGTGCGTATGGATGTCCACAAACCCCGGGGTGACCAGAAGACCGGACGCGTCGATCTCACGCTTGCCCGCCGCAATGCTGTCATCGGGTCCAACGGCGGTGATCACCGAGCCGTCCACCGCAATGCTCATACCGTCTTGCGGGGCGGCGCCCGTTCCGTCCACCAGCCGTCCATTGCGAATCACCAGGTCATGCATGATTCAATGCTGCCATGGATCTCTCGCCGTCAACGCACGCACCGCGTTGGCTCGACCATTTGGAGATGAACCCGGGCCCGCCAACCCACCGCATGGGAGTGCGCCGCCTTGACCTTGCCAACTGGTTGGACGTTGACGAGCTTCGACCGGCCGAACTGGCCCACAAGGAACACCTGGTCGCCACGATGCCGGAGTCGGTCCTGGCCTGGTTGGATGACCTGGACGGGCATGCGGTGGTGGAGGATGCGCAGGAACTTCTGGTGGCGATTGTGGACCATCTGGCCACGCACCACGACATCGCAACAGACATCACGACAAACAACACGACAAACAGCCCGACAGGGGTGGGCGATCGCCATCCGCTCGACACCGCCGGCCGACTGGTGCAGGAGGATCTGGCCCTCCTGCGGACGCGGGATGACGGCACCACGATCCTGACCGGCGGTTCCGTCTGCTTTCCTTCGGGCTGGTTCCTTCAGGAGAAACTGGGGAAGCCACTCACCGACATTCACCAACCGATACCGCAGTACGAGCAGGAACTGGCGCACCGAGTTGACACCTACTTTGCGCGTATCACTCCCGACCGGCCCGGTTGGCGGCGCAACTGGTTTGTCTATGACAACCCCGCGTTGTTCCAGCCCGAAGATCCCGTTGCCACCGACCCGGCCCGGCGCAGGTTCTTCATCCGAAGCGAACGCCAGACCATGCGGCGCCTGCCCCGGACCGGAGCCCTCGTGTTCACCATCCGGACCCAACAGTGCACACTGTCGGCGTTGGCCGAACGTCCCGATGTTGCCGCGCAAATGGCGACCTACTTCCGCTCAGCACCGCCGACCGCGCTGGCGACCAAAGGAGTGGGGCGCTATGCGGTGGATCTGCTCAACGAGCTTGATCAGCTCAGCCGCACCAATCCGCCGACCTCGACCCCATAATTGGCCCATGGATCTGATCAGCGAGCGCGGTCTCTTTGAGCGCACGCGCCGCCGTCTCACTCGAAGCGGCGACGCCGCGCTTCGCCGGCTCACCCACAAGTGGTCACCGGACCTCCCCGACAAGGACGCAGAACGACTGGCCGACGAAATTCGCGCCTGCGTTTCGCCAACCGTCGGCGAGATGACGGCCCGCCGGGGCGCGTTGGAGATCGGTGTCCGGTACCGGTGCCTGAACGACGAAGGCCGCACCCGATTCTTCGACCTTCTGGCCAGCGACTTCGGGGTGGACCGCCATGCGTTGGACACCGCCATTGCCGCTCGACAGAAAATCCTTGCTGGCACTCCGGTGGACTCGGCGGAGCTGTTGACCGCCGAGCGGGACATGCGCCGGGCGCTGCGCTCACCCCGAGCTTTGTTGTTCGGCCGGTTCAACGGCCTGGAAGAGGGCGTCAAGTTTCTGGTGGATCTTCGCTCAGACCTGCGGGACCTTCGCAGGAACGCCAACGTGTGGACGCCCGACTTCAAGGAGATGGACGCCGAGCTGCACGACATTCTGAGCGGCTGGTTCGACGTGGGAAACCTGGAGCTGCGACAGATCTCCTGGGACACGCCCGCGTCCATTCTGGAGAAGCTGATCCAGTACGAGTCGGTCCACGAGATCACCTCGTGGGACGATCTCCGAAATCGTCTGGACCCGGACCGCCGGTGTTATGCATTCTTCCATCCCGGGATGCCGGATGAGCCGCTGATCTTTGTGGAGGTGGCGCTCACCAAAGGCATCGCCGGCAACCTGGGCGAGCTTCTGGATGTCCACGCGCCCGAATACGACATCGCCGATGCCGACACCGCCATTTTCTACTCCATCTCCAACTGCCAGGCCGGACTGGCAGGCGTGAACCTCGGTGACCTCCTGATCAAGCGAGTGGTGGGCGCCCTCACCGGCGAACTCCCCCAGCTCACGACCTTCAGCACCTTGTCGCCCATCACCGGTTTCCGGCCCTGGCTCTCGACCAAACTGCAGGAACGGGACCCTGGCCTGTTCACGTCCGAGGAGACCTTTGCGCTGCGCACAGCACTGGGGACCGCCGACGTGTTCGGGAAACTGGACGAGGTGCTGGACCGACCGGATTGGCATTGGGAGAAACCATTGGCTGAAGCGCTCCATGATCCGCTGCTCCGACTCAGCGCCCGGTATGTCACCCGGGAGAAGCGCGGCCAGCGAGCGTTGGATCGGGTGGCGAATTTCCACCTGTCCAATGGCGCGCGGGTTGAACGTCTGAACTGGAAGGCCAACCTCTCACCGGTTGGCCTCAGCCGGTCGGCGGGAATCATGGCCAACTATCGGTATGTCACCCGGCACATCCCGGAGAACCACACCCGGTACGTCACCGACGGCCAAATTCACATCTCCAGCGACATCGAAGCCCTGCTCAGTCCGTGAGCCGCGCATTGGACTGCGCTGCGAGAGTTTGGCAATTCGGACCTGAGCTAACTTGAGGCAATGGTCGCCCTGGATATTGATGTTCTGTCACACGATGTGTATTTGGAGGGGGTTCCGCACGAACTCTTTGCGACGCTGCGCCGGGAAGCTCCCGTGTACAAACATCCGATTCCCCACGATCTGAACAAGCACGTGAGCGCAGAGTCTCCAGACTTTCTCTGGGTCCTGACCCGCCACGCCGACGTTCGATCCGCCAACCGGGACCATGAGCTGTTCTCTTCTGAGGCCATGGGGGTGCAGATATGGGACGACCCGGGATCGGAGCGGGCGCCGACCATGATCTCCATCGACCCACCCAAACACACGCGGCTTCGGCGCCTGATCAACCGCGGCTTCACGCCCCGCATGATCGGCCTGTTCGCCGAGCATTTTGCCGACATCACCCAGAAGATCATCGACGAGGTGATCAACCAGGAGTCGTTCGACTTCGTCACCGAGGTGGCGGCCGAACTGCCCCTGATTGCGATCTCGGAGTTGTTGGGTGTGCCGCTGGAGGATCGTCGCAACATCTTTGACTGGACCAACGCCATGATCGGCGCCAGCGACCCCGAGTACGGCGAAGGTGACGAATCCACCCTGGCCGCAATGGCCGTCTACCAGTACGCCACCAAGCTGGCCGACGAACGCCGGGCCAACCCCCAGGACGACATCATCACCAAGCTCATCACCGAGGTGGACGGTGATGCGCTGGGACCCCACGAGTTTGAACTGTTCGTCCTGATCCTCTCGGTGGCCGGGAGCGAAACCACCCGCAACGCCATCACCCACGGGCTGATGGCGCTCCTGGACAACCCCGATCAGATGGACCTGCTTCGATCTGACCTTGATGCGCACCTGCCAACTGCAGTGGACGAAATGATTCGCTGGGCCAGCCCGGTGAACTCGTTCCGGCGCACCGCCACCGCCGACGTCGAGATGCACGGCCAACTCATCAGCAAAGGAGACGGCGTCCTCCTCATGTACGCCTCGGCCAATCGGGACGAGGACGTCTTTGACAATCCGTTCACCTTCGACATCACCCGCTCCCCCAACGACCACGTGGCCTTCGGCGGGGGCGGCGCCCACTACTGCCTTGGTGCCAACCTGGCCCGCTTGGAGATCGAGACGATGTACCGAGCGCTGCTTGAGCGCACCTCATCAATCGTGGCCACCGGACCGGCCGAGCGACTCCGGAGCAACCTCATCAACGGCATCAAGCACCTGCCGGTGTCGGTAACGCCCCGCGGCGAATGATTCTGTCCCCATGATGGAATGGCCCGCCGACAACCAACCCTCGAGCAACCACCCCATCTACACCCGCGGCAACGTGGGAGAAGTATTTCCCGATGTCGTCCTGCCGCTCGAGTGGGAGTTGGGCGGCCCACCAAGCGAAGAAGGCTGGCGCCGCGGCGCCGAGGCCGTTGGCTTCCTGACCCCCGACGATTATGGCCCTGACGCCTTTGTCCTCAACGGCGTCTTCGGCGGTTATGCGTACTTCAACGTCAGCCTCATGCGACTCCTTGGGGTGCGGGCGCCGGGGATGACCGTGGAGCTGATCGACCAGCAGTTCCTGGGCGACGCCGAAGACATTGCCCCCTATGAACCCGCGCCCGGTGACCGGAACCTACGGGCCAGCGCGCGCGTGGTCCGCACCGTTGGACGGACGCTCACCGCCAAGCGGGCGAAACTTCTGGAACCGATGCGTCGACAGGTGGCCATCTGTCGATCGTTGGCTCCCGGCGCCGATGGAACCGAAGAGCAGCAATGGCAGTTTCTCCGCCAGCGATTTCCAAGCTATTGGTCGTTCATGATTGAGGCCCACGTCGTGAACACCATGCAGGCAACGATTGCGGCCGGCGCACTCACCGACTTTTGTGAAAAGAACCTGGGCGATCCGGCGCTGGCGGTCGCCCTCACCACCGGCTTGGGAGATGTGGTCTCCGCCCAACCGGCAGCCGAAATGTGGCGGCTGGCCAACGACACCAGCGACGCCGATTTCGACGCGGCGTTTGCCGAGTTCCTGCGGCGATTCGGCCATCGAGGTCCCAACGAGTTCAGCATCGCGGCACGCGACTGGGGCGCCCACCCAGAGGTGGCTGTCGCAATGATCGACAGCATGCGCGGCGTCAATCCCGAACGCTCGCCGGCCCAGCAACAACAGCGGATGGCTGAGGAACAAAGGACCCTGGCCGCCAAAGTCCGAAACCAGGTGGGCCGCCGGGCACCGGTGCTTGACCGGCTCATTGCCAGCACCGCCATGTGGTCGCGAGCTCGTGAAGAGTCCAAGGACCTTGTCATCCAGCTGACTGATGTGAGTCGTATCGCCAGCCGATCTCTCTTTTCCTCGGTTCGGGAGCGGGGTGGTTGTCCCGAGCTTCTGGGCCCGGTCCTGCTGACAATGAAAGAGATGGAGACCTACATGGCGGACCCCGGTTCCATGCTTTCCACCATCCAGTCCCGCACCGCAGATCACGCGGTCCTCTCAGATCTCGAGCCGCCGTTTTCCTTTGATGCCCGCCAGCACAACGGCTCGTTCCCGCCGGTTGAAACGTGGGCCCAGCGCGCGGCTGTTGGCTCCGCCGCCGCGCACACCGGCGACCAGCTGGCCGGGATTGCGGGAGCCCCCGGAACCTACGAGGGAATCGCCCGGGTGGTCACCGACCCGGGCGACCCGACTGCACTTGAACCAGGCGACATTCTGGTGGCGCCGCTGACCGACCCGTCTTGGACGCCACTGTTCGTTCCTGCGGGGGCGGTTGTGGTGGAGGTCGGGGCCGCCATGAGCCATGCGGTCATCGTGTCCCGAGAGTTGGGGCTGCCGTGCGTGGTGGGCGTGGAACGAGCAACCTTGAAGATTGTGGACGGGACCCGGATTCGGGTGGACGGCCACACCGGGACCGTCACCATCCTCTGAGGCGAGTCTCAGCTCTTCTGGACCTCGCCGCACCGAATGCGGTTGCCGTCGGGATCTTCCAAGCTGAGTTCCCGGCCCCATGGGGCTTGTTCAATGGGGGCTGCGTATTCGGCCGCAATCTCATCCATGTTGGCCAGATAGAAATAGACAAGCCCCTTCCGGGGCGCATCGCCTTTGTGCTCGGACAGGTGCAAGTGCACGGCGCCGCGTTCCAGAAACATGTAGGCCGGCAGATGCGACTCAAATCGATGCACGCCGGTGGCCACAAACCCCATGCGTTGGTACCAGGCCAACGCCTTGTTCGCGTCTTTGACCCGCAGCACCGGCACCAGCTCTTCGTCGTTCATTTCACGCCTCCCGGCCACTACTAGTGTTGCTTCAGAACGTTAGGGCAGGACTCCGAGGGAACCCATGAAAAACAACATTGGCCACTTCCTGGCCAAGCAGGCCATGCTCAATCCAACTCGGGAGGCGTTGTTTGACGTCACCACTGGTGACCGCTTCACCTATGCGGAGCTGAATGCCCGAACCAACCGCTTTGCCAACGCCGCGGGCGCCGCCGGTATCAGCAAGGGAGACCGTGTGGCCACGTTGCTGATGAACGGCCACGAATTTGCCGAGCTCTTCTTTGGCAATGCGAAAATTGGCGCGGTCACCGTTGCGCTCAATTGGCGCCTGGTTCCTGATGAGCTGGCATTCATCCTCACCGATGCCGGCGCGGAGACGCTGATCTTCGGTACACCGTTCAACGATGCGGTCAGTGAGCTGCACCAGCGGGGCGCCGACGCCACGGCGATCACCCGATGGATCCACGTGGGCGATGCCGCCGAACGGCCCGAATTTGCCGAGGGCTTTGCGGACATGATGGCCGAAGCCGCGGAGACCGAACCCCAGATCGTTGGCGAAGACGACGACCAGCTTTTTATCATGTACACCTCCGGCACCACCGGTCTGCCGAAAGGCGCGGTGCACACGCACTCGACCACCATGTGGGCGATGATCACCGGCGCCGCCACCGCTGAGATGCGCAAAGGCGACCGCTACCTGATCTGCCTGCCGCTGTTCCACGTGGGCGCCCTGAACCCGCTGCTGACCACCATGTACATCGGTGGAACCGCCATCATTATGAGCGAGTTTGATCCGGTGAAGATCTGGGAGTTGTTTGGATCCGAGAAGGTTGACTGCACCCTCGCCGTGCCCGCCATGTTGCAGTTCATGCTGCTGACCTGGGACAAGGAAAATCACGACACGTCCGCGCTTCGGTGGATCATGAGCGGCGCATCTCCGGTGCCAGCCAATTTGATTGAAACCTACGCCGGGATGGGCATTGAGATTCACCAGGTGTACGGCCTGACCGAGACCGGTGGGCCGGCGTGCCTCATTGGGCCCGACGATGCGATCCGCCGCGCCGGCTCCACCGGCAAGGCGTTCTTCCACACCGACGTGAAGGTGGTTGGCGAGGACGGAGCGGAGACGGCGCCCAACGAGCCGGGCGAAGTGCTGGTCCGGGGGCCGCACCTCATGACCGGGTACTGGAACCGGCCCGAAGCCACCGCGGAGACCATTGTTGACGGCTGGTTGAAGACCGGCGATATTGCCATTGTCGATGACGAAGGATTCGTCTACATCCAGGATCGGGTGAAGGACATGATCATTTCCGGCGGCGAGAACGTGTACCCCGCTGAGATAGAGAACGTCATTGTGGGTTTGGACGGCGTGAAGGAGACCGCAGTCATCGGTATTCCGTCACCGAAGTGGGGCGAGTCGCCGCTGGCGGTGGTGGTCAAGGCCGATGACGCGTTGACGGCGGAGCACGTCTTGTCGGTCTGCCAGGAGAAGCTGGCGAAGTTCAAACAGCCGGTGAAGGTGGAGTTCATCGACGCCATCCCTCGCAATCCCACCGGCAAGCCCCTCAAGCGCATACTGCGTGAACAGTTCCCTGAATAAACAGGGCCCTGAATGAACAGGGCCCAGAACAAAGGATCGTGAATGACTGACATGACTGAAGGCTGGATGTTCTCGGACCAGGAGGCCATCGATTGGCAACCCCTGGGCGAAGGCGTTGCAATGAAGACGCTCGGCGCGGCCAATGGCCGGGTCATGGCCGTGTTCAAATTCGACGCCGGATACGTGGGCGGCAGCCACAACCACACCGACGCGGAGTTCGGCTATGTATTGGAGGGCGAGATCATTTCCAACGGCGTGACCATGGCCGCCGGTCATGCCTATGCCGCTCAGATGGGCACGACCCACGAAGAATTCCGCACCGACGTCGGCGCAACACTGGTCTCGGTCTTCCCTCAGCCCGGGGGCTGAGCCGAGCTCAGACGAGCACCGCCTCGGGGACGTTGCTGGTTGCTTCGGATCCGGGACCAAAGGCAACCGACCACCCGGCCGAGTCGGCGGCGAAGGCGTGATCGATGACGGACTGGTCATCGCTGACCGCCCAATGTCGGGCACCAGCGTCGTCGAGCACGGCCAGCACCGCTCGCTCTGGTGAACCGTCACGGCTGTAGCGAACCGTCCATGACTCAACCGTTCCGCCGGTGGCCGTGCCATCCGGCATGGGGCGGGCCGGCAAGGCATCAACCTGATCTTGTAGTCGAGAGATCTGGTATCCCGATGCTGGCGGCTCCGAACCGAGTACCGCAAATGAGTGCTTGGTGAAGTAGCCACCATTGCCGGAGAGAAACGCCCGACCGCTCCGGGAACGAAGGCGTCCAACCGCGGTGACCAGCGGGTGCATGCAGTAGCTGTTCATCGGCCCGCCGTTGAAGGTGAGTCCGCCGGTGATGGTGAATTCGCGTTCGGGGTCGAAACCAAGTTCTTTGTGCGCCACCTGCACCGCCACCGGGAAACAGGAGTAGAGGTCAACGATGTCGATGTCGTCGAAGCCGACGTCGGCCAACTCCAACGCTTTGGCGCCGGCCAGGCGCATGGCGGGCGACTCATCAAGAGCCCATCGGGTCTGGGTCAGCCAGTGATCCGCCGCCCCGGTACCCACCTGTGGGAACACCCACCGGTCGCGAGGCACACCGGCGGCGGCGGCCACCTCGGCCGAACACACGATGACGGCGGCGGCCTGATCCACATTCACGTTGGCCGTCATCAGCTTGGGATACGGATCGGCAATCATCCGATTGCCAGCGTCAACGGTGGCAATCTCGATGGCGGTGCGAGCGTCCTGAAGAACGGCGTGCGGATTTTGCGAAGCCACCTGGCTGGCTTTGGACCACAGTGCCGAGACCCGCGCCATGTGATCGGCACGACTCTCCTGTCGACGGAGCCGGTTGGCGGTCTCCGCCATGGCATAGAAAGACGGTGGGCCTGCAACGGCCGCGCGTTCCACGTCGGTGGTGAAGTCGACGTCCTTGCCAAAGAACTGTTGGGGCGCCGCATTCTCCCGCTCGGGGAGATACGCGGTCGTTCGGCCCGCCGCTCGATCACGCCGACGGGTCTTCATGGTTTCGGCCGCACAGATCACCACGCAGGACGCCGCACCTGCCGTGATGTCAGCGGCACTGCGAGCCAGCAGGTCATAGGCTTCGTTGCCGCCGATGGGAGTCAGACCGGTGGTCGCTCCATCCATCCCAAGTTCGCCCTGAAGCAGTGCGGCGGGATCCTGGTAGGGCCAAATTCCTTTGAGTGGTCGAAGCGCATCGACCCGGGTCCGCAAGTCAGCGCCCGCCCCAGAGTCCGCCAACGCCGCTTCCACAACCCGAACCATCATGGCAATGGGTTCGGCATTACCGTCGGTATTGGTGAACTGGGCTGCGCCCACAATCACCGGCGTCTGAGGATCAAGGTTGGTCATACCCCGACGGTACCCTTCGCCCCATGCGTTGGCCCTGGCAACCCAAACCCGCGCCAGTTGATGTGGGCTACCTGGCGGACACGATCGATGCGAACGTCGGACTCGCCGCATCAATGAACACCGATCAGGCGACCCGGCTTGTTCAGCTGACCACCGAACTGTTCAACGACAAGGCGTGGGAAGCGGCTGCGGGCTTCGCCCTCACCGACGAGATGATCGTCACTGTGGCCGCCAATGCTGCCATTCCCATTCTGTCGTTGGGGACGTGGGCGTACCGAAACGTCAACGCCATCGTTCTGCACCCCACCACAACGACCCACACGACAGATCGGATGGGGCCAACGGCCGGCGTGGTGGCAGATCACGAGATGCAGGTTGTCGGTCTTGCATCACCAAACTCCGGACCCGTGTCGTTGTCGTGGGACGCGGTGCTGACCGGGAGCAGGAACCCGGACCGGGGTCTCAACGTTGTCATTCACGAGTTCGCTCACAAGATCGACATGACCGACGGCGCCGCGGACGGTGTCCCGCCACTTCGGGGCGCAGCACTCGGCGACTGGGCGGCCATGTTGTCCGACGAGTACGAGCACAGCAAGGTGCTGGAATCCGACGCCGTGCTCCGACCGTACGCCTGGACCAACAAGGCGGAGTTCTTCGCGGTGGCGTCGGAGGCCTTCTACTGCCAACCACGAGCGCTCAAAGAAGCAAAGCCACGCCTGTACGAATGCCTGGAGGGCTTCTACCAGCATGATCCCGCCGCGTGGACCTGACTGCGCCATAGCGGACTGGCCGGATTGGCCGGTCAACAGCCGCCACTACTGTGCAACCATGATCGGGTATGACGGCTTCGCCGCCAACTGGCCTTTCGGCTGGCGCCGAAACGCCCCCCCGTCAACGCGCCGCACGCACAAAGAGGAAGCCATGATCGGGAACATCCACAAGAAGCTGCCCATCGTGACTGAAGACCCAGTGGCGTTGAGCTCTCGGATCATCGACTCCGGTGAAACCGACGAATCCACCAACCGGGTGACCCAGAACCTCACGGAGGTGGCCGACGGGATTTCCATCGTTGAGTCGTTCTCCCACATCATCACCTTTCAGACCGCCGATGGTCTGGTGTGTTTTGACTCGAGCGGTTCGTTCACTGGCACCAGGGCGCTGGACTCGCTTCGGGCGTGGTCCACCGAACGCATCAACTCGCTGGTCTACACCCATGGACACATTGACCACGTGGGCGGCAGCGCGGCGATGGCCGCCGACGCCACCGATCGGGGCTACGCGGCCCCCGAGGTTGTGGGCCACGTTGCCGTCGACCCCCGCCTTGACCGGTATGAGGAGACCAACGGTTGGAATCTGGCCATCAACCGCCGCCAGTTTGGCGGGATATCCCGGACCGCCGGACTCTCGCTTCCATCCGAAGACCAGTTTGTCCCGCCGGGAACGCTGCGACCCACAACGACCTACCGCCAGACCCATGACCTGACCGTCGGCGGCACCACCTTCGAGCTGCGCCACGACCGGGGCGAAACCGACGATCACACCTGGGCCTGGATCCCGGAGCACAACGCCATCTGCGCCGGCGATCTGGTGTTGTGGGTGTTCCCCAACTGCGGCAACCCGCAGAAGGTGCAGCGTTACCCCAAAGACTGGGCCGCCGCGTTGCGCAAGATGCAGGCCCTCAACGCCGAGTGGCTCTTCGGTGCCCACGGTCTACCCGTGCACGGAAAAGCACGCGTGCACCTGGTGCTTGACGATCTGGCGTCGGCGCTGGAATCGTTGGTGGTGCGAACGTTGGAAATGATGAATGCGGGCGAGTCTTTGGACGCCATCCTTCATGAGGTCACCCTCCCCGATGAGGTGCTGACCAAGCCCTGGATGATGCCCATCTATGACGAACCGGAGTTTGTTGTCCGCAACATCTGGCGGCTCTACGGCGGTTGGTGGGACCAGAATCCATCGCATCTCAAGCCCAGCACCAACGCCGAACTCGGCGCCGAGATTGCGGCCCTGGCGGGCGGCGCCAACGCCCTCGTTGCCCGGGCTCGGGATCTCGCCGACACCGGCGACTTCCGACTGGCCTGCCACCTGATTGAATTTGCCGCTTTGGCTGAACCGGAGTCCCGGGACGTCCACGGCGCTCGGGCCGAGATCTACCAGGCCCGCCGCAACAACGAATTCAGCCTGATGAGCAAAGGCATCTTTGCCGCCGCCGCCAACGAGTCGAAGGCTGTCATCGAAGGGCCAGACCAGCCAACCCGGCGTTGACGGGCGCCGCTACGCGATGTTGGTGCCGCCCTGATTGACGAGCACCGCAAGCTCGGCTGGCTCCCCGGCCGCAAAGACAACTGGCGCCGCGCCCGGAACACCGACGCGGAGTTCTAGCTCGCCCACCAGGTCACCAGGAACTTCCACAGAAAAGGTGCCATCGGACAGGAGTTCGCCGTGGGCGACAACCTTCGGACCAGAACACACGACGACCGGAGCGGGTCCATAGGCCGCAAACAAATCGGTCACCCCCAGGACCATCAGTTCCCCGCTCACCACCACCGAGCCGACGTTGTCGTAGTGGTCGGCCTCGAAGCCGCCGTTGCCGTCTGCGCCACTGTCCGGTTCCATCGTCCAAACGTAGCCGCGGCCCGATGGACACCTTGAGCACTAGCCTTGCCGGGTGACCGCTGCTGCCCCATTTGACGCCCCCAAGATCCAGGTGATTTCCACGGAGCCGTGCCAGGTCGGCGAGTGTCCCGTGTGGAGTTCCTCCGATCAACTCCTCTACTGGGTTGACATCGAAGGCCGACGAATCTTCCAATACGACCCGGCCACCGAACGCATTGTCACCAGGGCCATGCCCGGCCGTCCCGGCGCCATTGCGCTGTCGAGCATGCCCGGGGTTCTGTTGGTGGCCATGGAACATGAACTGGTGTGGTTCAACTGGCAGATGGACAAGATCACGTCGTTCGTTTCGCTGGAGCCGGCGGCGCTGCCCAACCGACTCAACGATGGGCGCTGCGATCCCGGCGGTCGCTTCATCACCGGGTCCATTTCCGAAACCGAACCCGAACGTACGGCGACCGCCTCGGTCTATCAGGTCACCTCGCGGCCGAAGACCGATCCGATCGTCCGTCAGGTCCAGACCGGCGTCACCGTCACCAATGGCATCGCGTTCGATCGGGAGCGGGGCCGCATGTACTTTGCCGACTCCCCCACCCGTCAGATCATGGTCTGGGACTACGACCTCAGCAGCGGCAACACCAGCAATCAACGTCTCTTCTTTGATTACGGGAAGATTCCGGGAAAGCCCGACGGCGCATGCGTGGACGCAGAAGGTTGCTACTGGAGTGCAGCCGTCAACGGTCATGCCGTTATCCGGATCACCCCGGAGGGCCGTTTGGATCGACGCATCGAGTTGCCAGTCGAGCGGCCGTCCATGCCGGCATTTGGCGGCACCGGTCTGACCACGCTGTTTGTGACCTCCATTGGTGCGGACGCCAAGCCCGGTGGAACCGTTCCCGCCGGATCCCTGATTGCGATTGAGACCGATGTTGTTGGCGTGCCCGAGCCGGTCTTTGCCATCGGCTGACTGCGGTCCGGGACTGCTACGACCGAAGGACTACCGAGCTGTGCGTTTGCGGTTCACCAGCACGACCGCCGCAGTCACGAATGCCAGTCCCAGACTGGCCCGAACAAGACCCGCCGAAGACCCGTGGTCGCTTACCGGAGACGAAATGGCACCGAGGCTCACTTCGTCAACCGAGGCGCACCCGCCAATGCCACATCCCGCGGGCACCGTTACGAGGCTGGAATAGGTGATCTCAAATCGGACAAGTTCGGCGGGTTCACCCACGACCAGCAGGTCGAGGGTGTTACCGGCGCCGGGAGCAACCGCCAGGCCTTCGGGCTGGTTGAAACACCCTCCGGCCGTGGACAGATCGAGCGCGCCCGCAGACGCAACCGCTGACCCATCGGACAGGTTCACCTCGGTAACGGACTTGCCGTCATCGCTCAGGACATAGACCTTGGCCGAGTCGGTGGGGTCCATGGCGATGCCGGCGGCATCCAGGTTCGCCAACTCGGCAATCGAACCCTGCAGCGTGGAGGTGGCGGTCATCGTGGCGACGTCATACACAATGCGATAGAGCTGCGCTGGTTCTTCCTTGACGCCATAGAAAACCCACGCGGCTGCGGAGGATTCGGCCGGCGCGTACGCAATGCCCTCCAAGCCTTTGTTGCCCGTGCCGTTGCTGATACCGGGCAGGCTTACCGTGGCCACTTCGACCACGGAGCCGACGACGACCTCCACGATCGTCATGCCGGACTCGACAGTGTCACCAGGGTTCTTCTCCCAGGCGACGGCAAAGAAGTTGCCGGTTATCCAGGTGACACCTTCGGTGTCATAGCCGGTGAGAACGCCGTTGGGATCCGGGACATCCGATACCGAATTCGTGATGCCGCCTCCGGTCACCTGCAGCAACGTGCCGTTGCCGTTCTCGACAGCCCAGATTTCACCGTTTCCGTCGACGGTGACTCCGGAGAAGTCGTCGCCAATCCCACCGACGTTGGTGTCGCACGAGCCGCTGGCATAGGTCCAGTCATCGGGGTCCGCAGCCGACGCCGGAGAAGCGACGGCCACCAGGACCATCGCCAGCATCAGCAGCGCCGCGCCAAAGACCGCAACACTGGTGGAAAATTTCGCCCGCACATCCATGAGGTGAACCTCGCCCGTTCCTCGTCTATCAACCCACAGTAGCGGAGACCGTGCCGTCCCGAACCATTCAATTCCGGCATCGTTCACCAGCCGACACTCAGATGAGGACCTCACCGTCCACACAGGTGACGGCGTCGCCGCCGACCCAGATGTTGCCGTCCACTTCGGTGATGAAGACGCGTCCGTCTCTGTTGATCGCCGAACCCTGCCCGGCAACGTACGGTGCGGCCACATGCCCCGCCCCGGTCAACCACTGCGCCAGACTGGCATTGAGACTCCCGGTCACCGGATCTTCGGTTGGTTGGCCGCCAGAGGCGAAGAAGGCCCGCACCTCCATAGCGACTTCCTGACCGGCGTCGGCCAGTCCGGCCACTCCCAGCGGGCTGGGACCAACGATGCCAACCCCAGTGGCGTTGCCTGCCGCGAAGTTTGGCTTCAAGCCCCGGACGGTGTCAGCCGAGTCCAGGAGAACGCCGAGCCACCCGGGCCCGTTGTCCACCCATGCGGCGTCAACAATCCTGTTGGCCGGCAGATCCAATACCGCTCGGACCAGGGTCATGTCGTCTTCGCTGACCGGACCCGACCGGGTCATCGGCGGGGCGGCGAAAGCCAGTCTTTCGCCGGTGCAAGAGAGGGTGACGAGCCCCGCTCCGCACTCCTGAACAATCACCCCATCCCCCTGGGGAACACCTCCGGCTTCCAGCCAGGCGTGACACGTTCCAATCGTGGGGTGCCCGGCAAAGGGCAGTTCCACATCGGGGGTGAAGATACGCACCCGGTAATCGGCTGCCTCGTCGTCCGCCTTCATCACGAAGGTCGTTTCGCTGAGGTTGGTCCAATTGGCAAACCGCTGCATCTGAACACGTGTGAGATTGTCCGCGCCCAGGACGACGGCCACCGGATTCCCGGTGTGGGGTCGAGGGGCGAAGACGTCCACCTGCTTGAATCGGAGCATGGCGAAACCGTACGGGACAATTGACGCCGAGTCGACTGCCGCGCTTCAGTTTGTGATCGCCATGTGGTGCGGTTTCAACCTGCTGGTTGCAGCCCTCGTGGTTCTCCTGCCCCTGCAACTTGAAGCGCTGGGTTTCGGCGTGGATGCCACCGCCGCCGTCATCGGCGTTGCCGGGCTGGGCGGTGTGGTCTCCGCCGACCCCGTGGGCCGCACCGCTGACCGTGTGGGCCCGGTCCGGCTGGTGCGTATCGGGATCCTGGCGATGGCCGCCTGCGTGGTGGGTCTCGGGCTGTTTCGCAGCCTGGCTCTCCTCCTCACCCTTCACGCAATTGTCGGCGTATGCATCTCGGCCATCCGGGTGGGCAGTCAGATGATTGTGCGCAACCGGATTGCCGAAACCAGCCGAGGTCAGGTCCACGCCGTGCAGGGATTGATGAGTCGCATCACGCTTCTGATGGTGCCCATCGGCGTCGGCTTCTTGTGGGAGCGGTGGGATTCCGAATGGAACTTCGCACTACCGGCCGCGCTGTCGGTCGCCTTCCTGGTGGCGGCGGGCGCGTTGACGGTGGATCGTCGACAACCGACCGCCCGGGATCGTAAAAACGTGGTGCCACTTGTGGCCATGCTCAAACCGGCGTCCGGTCTGATCCTGTTTCAGGCGTCGCGGGCGGGACGCATGTTGTTGCTTCCGTTGATTGGGTTGGAGCTGGACTTCTCGGCGTCAAGAATCGGCCTGCTGGTGGGACTCACCGCGGCGGCCGACGTCCTGGTCTCTCCGGTATCGGGACCGCTGATGGACCGACGCGGACGGATGGCCACCGTCACTCCGGCGTTTACGTTGATGGCCATCGGGTTTGCGATCCTCAGCACCGCCGGCGACGGCCCCACCGTCGCGGTTGCCGCGGTAGTCATGGGCCTGGGCAACGGGTTGAGCTCCGGACTCCTGTTGACGTTGGGCAGTGACCTGGCCCCGGCCAGCAATGAGGGACGATTCCTTGGTCGCTTCGGAGCGCTGACCGATACCGGCCGCCTGCTCGGTCCCTTTCTGGTGGGGTTGCTGGGCCAAACGCTGGGACTCAATGCGGCCGCGCTGAGCCTGGCCGTGGTTACCGGATTGGGCTTGGCGCTCGTGGTGATCTTCATCGGTGAAACCCGACCCGACCCCCAGGACGCTCCGGGAACCATCAGCAGACGTGCATAGCGTCGACGATGGCGGCGACGGCCACGTCAACATCGTGTGCGGTGGTGGAAGTGTCCGAGACGCTGATGCGCATCGCCCGTTGACCGTGCCAGGTGGTTCCTCCCATCCAAGCTCGACCATCGGCCTGCACGGCATCGATCACGGCATCGGTTTTCTCGTCGGTACCGAAAGACACGAGCACCTGATTGATGACCACGGGAGCGAGGATTGTGGCGCCGGCCTCAGCCAGATGCTGGGCAAAGCGCTCGGCGGCAACACAACAACGCTCGATGGCATCAGCCACCCCGGCCCGTCCTTCGCTGGCGAGGATTGCCCAGGCCGGTATGGCCCGGGCTCGTTGTGACATCTGCAGGCCCATGTTCATCAACACCCGGTCGTCGGTCGCGCCACTGGCGTAGGCCGCGTTCTGGGCCATGGCCGCGGTGAGGTCTCTGCCATCGGCCACCACCACCACCGCGCTGTCGTAGGGCGCGTTGAGCCACTTGTGCGCATCGGTGGCCCAGCTGTCCGCGCCTTCCACTCCGGCAACGTGGTGCTTGCGGTTGGGGGCCGCATTGGCCCACAGCCCAAAAGCGCCATCCACGTGCACCCAGGTCTGGGCCCGTTCCTGGGCCGTCAGCCCGTTCAGAATCTGCTCGAATGGGTCGGAGTGGCCGGTGTTGACGTTGCCCGCCTGTAGCAACATCAGGGTTGGACCCGTGATGGGCGGTAGCTCCAACGGGTCAAGTCGACCCCACTCGTCCGCGGCCACCTCATGGATCTGGGCCGCGCCGATCCCGGCGACCCGCAGCGCCTTGTGCATGGTGACGTGCGCCTCCGCCGAAATGACAACCGTAATGAGAGGCGCGCCAAACAGGCCCTGACTCCCAATGTCCCAACCGACGTTGCGAAGCAGTGCGTCTCGGCCGGTCACGATCCCGGTGATGTTGGCGATCGTGGCGCCGGCACAGAACGCAGCGGTCGCGGTTCCCGGCAGCTCGAGCACATCAACCATCCACGCCGCGGCAATCCGATCGATCTCGCTGGCCACCGGCGACATGGCCGGCACTGCCAGATTCTGATCCCACGTGTTGGCCAGAACCGAAGCGCCCAGCGCCACCGGCGTCACGCCGCCGTTGACAAAACCGAAGTACCTCCCGCCGGCCGAACGGACCGCGGCCGCTTGACCAACCTGGTGAAGGATCTGCAGCGCGTTGGCCGCCGATATCGGCTCGTCAGGCGACGGCTGGCTCAAGAGCTTGAGCACCAGCAATTCTTCTGGATCTGGCGCAACCCTCCCGGCGCGTTCGGTCTCAATGAACTCTCGGGCATATGACGCGGCATCCGCCAGGAGATGAGCCTTTTCTGACGAGGTGCGATCCATGGCCGGATCCTACTGAGGCTCACCGCCGTCGGCCCGACCCACCACAGCCGCGTGCCACAATCGTGGCCTATGACCGACCAACCAAAACCGGCCACCACGTTCACCCAACAGGTGAACCGGGCGGCCAGTGCTGCCGTGCTCAGCTTCGACGATGCCACCGACTTTGAGTTCGCCCGTCGGGGGTTTGTGACCGCCCATGAGACCGGCCAGGCGTTGCTTGATGATCGGGTGGTCTGGGACGTCGCTCGCCATGACTTCTTTCGAGAGGGCGGAGACGCGAGCCCGGCGCCCGACACCGTGCATCCCGGCCTCTGGCGCCAGGGGAAGTTGAATGCGATTCACGGACTCTTTGAAGTTGCCCCTGACGTCTGGCAGGCGCGGGGCTACGACATCAGCAACATCACATTCATGGCCGGCGACCACGGATGGGTGATCATCGATCCGCTCACCACTCGGGAAACCGCCGCGTTGTGCCTGGACCTCGCCAACCAGACGCTGGGGGAACGTCCGGTGACCGGCATCATCTACACCCACAGCCACGTGGACCATTTCGGTGGCGTGCATGGCGTCACCACCGAAGACGCGGTGGCGGCCGGCGACGTCAGGATCCTGGCGCCCGAGGGCTTCCTCCACGAAGCGGTCAGCGAGAACGGCCTGGCCGGACCCATCATGAGCCGCCGTTCCATCTACCAATTTGGGATGTTGATGCCGCCGGGCCCGATGGGGCAGGCGGGCGCCGGTCTGGGCCAGGGCATCCCCTTCGGCCGAACCGGTTTGATTGCGCCCACCGAGACCATCACCCACACCGGTCAGGAAGCCATCGTCGACGGCATCCGCATCGTCTTTCAGAACACCCCGGATGCCGAAGCACCGGCGGAGATGAACTTCTTCTTTCCTGACCACGGGCTGTTGTGCATGGCGGAGAACTGCTCGCACAACCTGCACAATCTGTATCCGATTCGGGGCGCCAAGATTCGAGACGCGCTGGCCTGGAGTCGATACCTCCACGAGGCGTGGCAGATGTGGGGCGACCACACCCACACCATGTTCGCCAGTCACCACTGGCCGCGGTTTGGACGCGATGACGTCAAAGCCTTCATCGAACTGCAGCGCGACGTCTACCGGTGGATGCATGACCAGACCATCCGGCTGGCCAACCACGGGTACACCCCCGACGACATCTCCGCCACGCTGTCCATGCCGGACCAGTTTGGCCAGCAGTCCCACATTCAGGGGTACTACGGCACCGTGTCCCACAACGTGCGGTCAGTTTTCGCCCGCTACCTCGGCTGGTACGACGGCAACCCGTCCAAGCTCAATCCGCACCCGCCCATCGATGCGGGCGAGCGCTATGTGGAAATGATGGGCGGCGCAGCCGAGGTGCTGCAGAAGGCTCGCTCGTACTTTGACGATGGCGACTACCGCTGGGTGGCCGAGGTCATGAACCATGTCATCTTCGCCGACCCGGCCAATCAGGAGGCACGCAACCTGTCGGCCGACGCCATGGAACAGATGGGATACCAGGCCGAGTCCGGCACCTGGCGCAACGCCTACCTCACTGCCGCCATGGAGCTGCGCAACGGATCATTCATGTTGGGCCGCGAGCCGCTGGGCCCGGTGGCCGCAGCGATGAGCGGCGACCAGTTCATGGTGTCGATGGGCACGCGGTTCACGCCGGCCAAGCTCCCCTCCGACTTCTTTGGGGAGTCGACTGACGCTGGCCGTTTGCGCACCATCCAATGGGTCCTCACCGATGTGGACGAGACCCACCTCATGGGTGTGGGTCCGTCGGCCATCCACCACCACCCGCTGGGCGGTTCGAGTCCCCATCCGGACGTGGACGTCGTGGTGTCGGTTGATCGGGCAACGCTGATGAATCTGATCCGCTACCCCGACAAATGTGACGAAGCTGTTGAAGCCCAGAAGCTGAACGCCGAAGGCGACGTGAACATCGTGCGTGGGTTCCTGAGAACCATGGACGCCTTCCCCACCCCTCACCTGATCGAACCCCAACCGGAACTGCGACGATGAACACTTGCCGATGAACCGGGACCATCGCGTTCTGTTGACTGGACTTGGCTGAACCTTCAGGCGAAGAGCGACCGAGCCGAACCGGTCACACCGGTGATCTCATCGAGGTGACCTTCGCTGGTCTGATGGACGGCGTCATGGATCGTCTTCGTCAGGGTGAGGTTGTCGCTGGCCGGCCAATTGCCCGGGACCAGGTCCAGGGGGAACGACGGTGACCGCAATGCGATGCGACGCCACGCGTCAATGAGCAGGGTCCGCACAACAAATGCTTCCTCGGATGTCAGCGTGGGGAGGACGGACAAGACGGGCGCAAACCGTTGCTGGTAGGCCTCGTGCATGTCGCGGAGCCGGCCGTCGGGATCCATCTGCCGGTTGCGTTGTTCCTCGTCCCCCACCGATCCCGATGTCAGCTCACTGCGCATCACGACCGAATAGCCCACGCCCAGCCGCTCACCCAGCGCCACCAGCGTGGCGGGAGCCACCGTGGGCGAAACGTGAACCAACGACGTCTGCCTGGTCATGCCCAGCCATCCCAGCTCGGCCACAAGTCGGGCCCGGTCCTGTTTGGTGCCAACTGCGGAGTCCACCACCGCCACCGTCCATGCACCGTCCCACCGGTTGGTGGTGCCCGGCGGCGCATAGATGCGGAGGTTGGCATGTCCGAAGGTGGTCACTGCGGAGTCGTGAACGGTGTAGAAGCTGACTCGACCCCGCCGTTCCGAGCTGACCAGCTGTTCCTGCGCCAGGCGGTGAAGCGAGGTGCGAACGAGGCGATCGTTCAGGCCAAACGGCGCCACCAGGCGGACGAGCTGTTTCACCGCAATGGGTTGGTCCCGCGGGAGAAGTGAGTCACCGAAGATGGTGGTCAGCAGCGTTCGGCCACTGAAGCCCGGATCGGCGACCGCCTCCTTCACCAACCCAACAATGTCGGGCTGCAGCTCCTCTGCCTTCATGTTCAACATGATACACACGTCCTGCCCAATCGTCAGATTCGTGTATCATGTCGGTCATGAGGACCCTGAACAGCTTTGCCGCCGGCCAGTGGAAGGCGTCGCCGGGCAACGGCGCACAGCTGCTGGACGCATCCACCGGTGAGCCGGTGGCCACCATCAGCTCGGACGGCCTGGATTTCAAACACATGGCCAACCACGCCCGCACCGTTGGCAACCCCGCCCTGCGCGCCCTGACTCTGCATGAGCGCGCAGCCATCCTTCGAGATGTGGGGAAACTCCTGCTGTCCGATGCGGTCAAGGAGGAGCTGTACGCCATCTCGGCGTGCACGGGCGCAACCACCGGCGACTCTGCGGTGGATATTGACGGCGGCGCATCCGTGCTGCTCACCTACTCCAGCAAGGCCCGGCGAGAGCTGCCAAACGGCCACGTGATCGTGGACGGTCCAACCGAGTCGCTCAGCCGGGACGGCTCCTTTGTTGCCACCCACATTCGCACCCCCAGGCGCGGGGTGTTCGTCCAGATCAACGCGTTCAACTTTCCGGTGTGGGGCATGCTGGAAAAGTTTGCGCCTGCATTTATCGCCGGTGTCCCCTCCATCGTCAAACCCGCCAGTCAGACCGCGTACCTGACTGAAGCAACCGTGCGCATCATGATCGAAAGCGGACTGCTTCCGGAAGGCACTCTGCAACTGATCTGCGGCTCAGTGGGAGATCTACTCGATCATCTCGACGGTCAGGATTCGGTGGGCTTCACCGGTTCGGCCAGCACCGCACAGCTACTTCGGGCTCATCCCAACCTGGTGGCCCGGTCGGTGCCGTTCACGGCGGAGGCTGACTCGCTGAACTCCGCGATCCTCGCTCCGTCGGCGACTCCCGGGACCCCGGAGTTCGACCTGTTCGTGGCCGAGGTGGCAAACGAGATGACGGTCAAGGCGGGCCAAAAATGCACCGCGATCCGTCGGGCCTTTGTGCCTGCGGGCCTGATGGATGATGCCACCGCCGCCATTGCCGAAGCCCTGGCATCCACCGTGGTTGGCGATCCTCGATCCACCGGCGTGACCATGGGCCCGGTGGCCAGCGCCGACCAGGCCAATGAAGTACGGAGGGCCATCGGCCAGATTGGCACGTCAGCCCGGGTTGTGACCGGCGGCGCGGACTTCGCCAACAACAGCACGGTCAACAACATGATCACCCCCACGTTGCTGGAGGCCACCGACCGTCGGGATCCCCACGTCCACACCACTGAAGCCTTCGGGCCGGTGTCCACGGTGGTGCCCTACGACGACATCGCCGAGGCCATCAACCTGGTGGCACTGGGCGATGGCAGCCTCGTTGCCTCCGTTTTTGGTGGCGACACTGCCGAGGTCCAGACTCTGACCCTGGGCATCGCCGCCCACCACGGCCGCGTACTCGTCGTTGACGAAACCATGGCCGCCGCCAGTACCGGGCACGGTTCCCCCCTGCCGCACCTGGTCCACGGCGGACCGGGACGAGCCGGCGGCGGCGAAGAGATGGGGGGTGTCCGCGGAATCCATCACCATCAGCAACGCACCGCCGTCCAAGCCAGTCCCGCCATGCTCACCGCGATCACCGGGGAGTACATCGCCGGTGCCCCCACCACCACCCACAAAGGTCACCCCTTCCGCCTCTCCTTTGACGATCTGGAGATTGGCGACTCGTTGACCTCTGAATCGCGGGTCGTCACCAACGACGACATCACCCACTTCGCCGACTTCACCGGCGACACGTTCTATGCGCACCTGGATCAGGAAGCCGCTGCTCGAAGCCCCATCTTCGGCGGGATCGTGGCGCACGGTTACCTGGTGCTCTCCTTTGCCGCCGGACTCTTTGTGGATCCACCCGAAGGCCCGGTGCTCGCCAACTACGGCATCGACCGTCTGCGATTCACCACTCCCACCAAACCCGACGACGAGATCCATGTGGTCCTGACCTGCAAGCGAAAGACGCAGCTGAACGGTCGGGGGTATGGCGAGGTCGCCTGGGACACCCGGGTGATCAATCAGAACGGCGATGTGGCTGCCGCCTACGACGTGCTCACCATTGTGGCCAATCGGCCGGGCGTGAACGGTGCACCCCAATGAGCGCCACCGCCCCGCCGACCGCTCGTCAGTGGAACGACATGGACGCGTTTGAAGCATTCCTCAACGACGGCGGCATCGTTGAGGTTGACGACCAGATGCCGGACCAATATCGCTCTGCGGTGTTCGCCTTCATCGAGATGCACGCCAACTCCGAACTGATGGGTGGCCTAACCGAACGCGATTGGATACCGCGCACCCCCGGGTTGCGTCACAAGATGAGCGTCCTGGCCAAGACCCAGGACGAGATTGGCCACGGGCATCTGCTGTACATGGTGGCCGCTGACATGGGCGTCAAGACTCGGATCGAAATGTTGGAGGACCTCTTCGCCGGCCGGAGCCGATTCCACAATGTCTTCCACTATCAGGCCGTGACCTGGGGCGATCAGGTCGCCATCGCGTTCCTGGTGGACGCTGCCGCGCTCGCCAGTCAGCAGGCCGTGTTCAAGAACTGCAGCTACGGCCCCTACCGCCGCATCCTCAAACGCATCATCAGTGAAGAGGGCTTCCACATGCGCCTGGGCGAAGACCGGATGATGCGCATCGCCCAGGGCACCGACATTCAGAGGGAGATATTTCAGGACGCGCTGAACCGCTGGTTCTGGCCCGCGCTGCAACTCTTCGGCCCCGATTCGAAACCCAACGACCTTCTGCTGCGCTGGCACATCAAATCCGAACGCAATGAGGTCCTCCGTAACAAGTGGGTGCAGAAGTTTGTCCCCATGCTGCAGAGCTACGGCTTCAGTGTGCCCGCACCCGATCTGTCCTTTGACCAGGAGTCCAACACCTGGGATGTGGGACCCATTGACTGGGAGCCACTCAAGCGAACCCTGGCCCAGGGCGGACCGGACTCGGCTCGGCGAATCAGCGAAGCCAAAGACAATTGGGAGCGGACACAATGGGTCCGTGACGCCATGGAACGATCGGCCATGCAAGCAGACACCGGGGTGTCCGCATGAGCGATCAAATGATCAGCAGCGACCAACTCACCGGCCGAGTGCAGGCCGCCATTGCCCGAGTCGATGATCCGGAGTACCCCGGCATTTCGATTGTTGACCTTGGGTTGCTGGAACAGCTTGATGTGGAAAGCAACGGCGCCGTGACCGTCGGCCTGATTCCAACCTTCTCCGGGTGTCCGGCGCTCGCCATGATTCGTGACGACGTCCACCGGGCGATAGCCGCGGTCGCCGGAGTCACCGACGTAAAGGTGGCATGGCTGCCATCTCCGGTTTGGACCGTGGACCGCATAAGCGCCCAGACCCGAGAGACCATGGCCCGCGAGTTCACCGTCGCCGTCCGCATCGGGACCCACGCGCCAGCCTGCCCCCGCTGTGGCGCGCCGACCGAAGAACACTCGATGTTCGGACCCAGTCGGTGCCGGTCAGTCAACCGCTGCACCAGCTGCGCCGAGACCGTCGAAGTCATGCGGAGCTGAACATGCACACCTACGAGGTATTCCTCAAGAAAGACGGTCGGGACGAGTACCGACACGCCGGCGCGCTCGACGCGGCCAACGATGACCTGGCGCTGGTCCTCGCCCGCGAGAGTTACCTTCGCCGAGCGGAAGGCGACCGCCTATGGCTGGTCCGCCGCAGCAATCTGATCATTGCGGACCCCGCCTTCGTTGCGCCGAACGCCAACAAGGCGCATCGCCACCATGACGGCGGCGCGGTCGCGGCCCGTCGAAAGTCACTGCGCACCCAGAAGGCCAACGAACAATGACCATCGACGTGAACGACGGCACGCGCGAATGGATCCTGGCTTTGGCCGACGACAAGCACCTGATGGGCCAACAGCATGCGGAGTGGATTGGGGTCACTCCCTTTCTGGAAGAGGACCTTGCGTTCTGCAGCATTGGCCAGGATGAGCTGGGCCATGCCGCGCTGCTGTACGAATTGCTGGTGGGTGATGATGACGCGGCCATTGATTCGTTGGCCTTCGATCGCGGCGCGGGCGACTACCGGTCGTGTCACCTGGTGGAGATGGCGACCGACAACTGGTCGACGGCCTTTGCCCGGCACTGGTTGTTTGACGCCGCCGACCGGCGCCGCTGGGAGCTGGTGGCCGACTCGGCCCTTGTTCCTCTGGCGGACCTGGCGGCCCGGGTTGAGCGGGAGGAAGTCTTCCATCGCCTGCATGCGGACCGCATGCTGGACGTCTTGATGAATGATCCCGATGCCGCCCGGCGACTTCAGCGGGCGGTGGCCCAACTTGCCCCGTTGGTCCATGGGTTGTTCGAACCCGCGGCCGGCGAGTCGGCCGCCATCGAGGCCGGCGCAGCTACCGGACCATTCGCCGATCAGTGGTCCGGATTTGTGGCCGAGGTCGAAGCCCGAGTGGGTCCGGTCGACTGGGGCAATCCGCCGGAGCAACGGGCACGAACCCAGCGGTCGGCGGACTGGCAACCGCTGATGAGTCGCATGCGGGAAGTCATCGATCTGGACGTGTCCGCCACCTGGTAGGAACCATCCAGGCACGCTGGAGAATCAACGGGACAGAAATCACAATGGACGCCAACATGACCACCTATGAACCCATCGAGACCGCTTCGGTGGATGAACTGCGCAATCTGCAATTGGCGCGGATGCAGTGGTCGCTGGCTCACGCCTACGCGCACGTCCCTCATTACCGCGCCGCATTCGATGCGGCCGGGGTCCACCCCCAGGACCTCAACGACCTCTCCGACTTGGCCAGGTTTCCGTTTCTGATGAAGCAGGACCTGCGCGACAACTATCCCTTTGGCATGTTTGCGGTGCCCCGCAAGCAGGTCGTGCGCGTGCACGCCTCCTCGGGCACGACCGGATCAGCGACGGTGGTGGGCTACACCCAGGCCGATGTGGACATGTGGTCAACAGTCATGGCCCGTTCCATCGTTGCTGCTGGCGGTCGGCCGGGCGACATGACCCACGTGGCCTATGGCTATGGACTCTTCACCGGTGGACTGGGAGCGCACTACGGCGCGGAGAAACTCCAATGCACGGTGGTGCCGGTCTCCGGGGGAGCAACCGAGCGTCAGGTTGCCCTCATCAATGACTTCCGGCCGCGCATTATTCTGGTGACCCCCTCCTACTGCCTCAACCTCATTGACGAGATGGAGAGGCAGGGCATCGATCCTGTCGCCACGTCGCTTGAGGTCGGAATCTTCGGCGCCGAACCGTGGACTGACGAACTGCGATCCGAAATTGAAACACGCCTGGGACTGGACGCCACCGACATCTATGGCCTGAGCGAAGTAATCGGGCCGGGCGTGGCCCAGGAGTGCGTGGAGACCAAGGACGGTCCGACCATATGGGAAGACCACTTCTACCCGGAGGTCATCGATCCCCAGACCGGTGACGTGGTGGCCGATGGCGAACAGGGGGAGCTGGTCTTTACGTCACTGACCAAGCAGGCGTTTCCGGTGATTCGCTATCGCACCCGCGATATCACCACCCTGCTCCCGGGCACCGCACGCACCATGCGGCGCATGGCCCGGGTGACGGGCCGGTCCGATGACATGCTCATCATTCGCGGCGTCAATGTGTATCCATCCCAGATCGAAGCCGAGATTCTTCGCATCGCCGGCCTCAGTCCCCACTTCCTTCTCGAAGTCACGCGCGACGCCAACATGGCGACGCTCAACGTTCGGGTGGAGCCCCAACCCGGCGCCACCATCACCGACGAGGTCGAACGACTTCAAGCGGCGATCAAAAGCAACGTTGGCGTCACCAGCGAGGTCCAGGTGACCGCCATTGGTGACCTGCCGCGGAGCCAGGGCAAAGCCCAACGCGTGGTCAACCAATAGTTGGCGCCCAATCGTCACCGACGCTCGGGCAGTGGGTCGACGTGGTCGTCGGCTTCTAGACTGATGGGATCGTGAAGAGACCGTCCAAGC
>ENA-ORXR01000105-ORXR01000105.1-marine-metagenome-genome-assembly--contig:-NODE-105-length-126624-cov-11.717670_pt1 | contig 126624 bp, 110 predicted proteins | sample MGYA00237866_ERZ511479 | MGnify/ENA metagenome assembly ERZ511479 | reverse complement strand
TAGGCATAGTCGTGCGCAGTACAGCAGCTCAACCATAGATCACGCTGACCCATGTTGCCATCCGGGAATGAACTACAGCCATCACTGGCAAACGGTTTTATTGGGCTGCTGCATGCACTTAGCATCAAGCTAACCGCGCACACAGACATTTTTGCCGAGAACGCTCTATTGGTCATACCTTCTTTGCCATTTTAAACTGCCACGACTTTTTAGCCGTATTTTCATCCAACCGGGTATGGAGGTGCTATGCGATAGATAAGCGACACAATAAATTTAGCACTATTTGGCATAATCACCATTTTCAGCGATAATAATCTATCGCAAGCCAGCCACATATGTAGTCAAACATGAAGCCAACTTCTCTGCCGACTTCTCCGCCGACTTCTCTGCCAAGAATCGCCATATTAGATGACTACCACAACCGTGCCTACCAATTTGCTGACTGGTCTTCGGCAAGCTATGCTGATTTTCAATTCTTCGCAGAACACCATGCATCGACAGACCAACTGGTCAAAGACTTACAAGGTTTCGATGCAGTTGGTTTAATGCGCGAGCGAACACCTTTTACAAAAAGTGTGATTGATCAACTACCAAACTTAAAACTGATCGTCACCAGCGGTAAAAAAAATGCATCCATCGATGTAAATGCGGCTGACGCAAAAGGTATAACCGTCTGCGGCACCGAATCACCGGGTCATGCTACAGCCGAACTGGCTTTTTTAATGATCATGGCTTTATCCCGCAAACTGGTTCTACTGTCTAACGCTCTACAGCAACAAAACGATTGGCAACCGGTTATGGGACGTGACATGCGCGGACAAACGCTTGGCATAGTCGGGCTTGGCCGGCTTGGAGGTCAACTGGCGGGTTTTGCCAATGCAATGGGTATGAAAGTTATCGCCTGGAGCGAAAACCTGACCGAAGAACGATGTAATGAGCTTGATGTCACTAAAGTGAGCCGGGAAGAATTATTCACGCAAGCTGATACGGTGTCTATACACTTGCGGCACTCAGATCGGACACACAATTTAATTACGCAGGATGATCTCAAGCTTTTAGGATCAAAAAGCTATATTGTAAATACGTCAAGAGCCGAAATCATTGATTTAGGCGCGCTTCGTTATGCGCTTGATCATAATATTATTGCAGGCGCAGCTTTAGATGTATTTGATTTTGAACCTGCCGATGACTCCAACTGGATGGTAACGCATCCAAAAATACTGGCCACACCACACGTTGGATACTGCACCGATGAAACCTTTACCGTGTTCTACGGACAAATGCTCGAAGCATTTGACGCTTTTTTTAACCGCGATGCCATTCGAGTCATAGCGCCAGGCTAGCAGGGGGGTCAGGTCTTTGATTTTGAATGGAATTGAACCTTGCGATCGCATGATGGCCTCCATCCATTCAAAATCAAAGACCTGACCCCCTTGTTATGATCGCAAGGTTCAATTCCATTCAAAATCAAAGACCTGACCCCCCTGTTACACGGTAGCTATTGACGCTTCAGCTGTGCTTCGCGGCAAAGTGCCGCCATGCGAAAAAAACCGTGTGCCATTTTTGAATACGGAATGGCCACAAAGAAGGTGGCTACAAAGGCCAAATGTATAATTAGCCATGTACTGGCCATGGTTGTTCCACCAGAGACGTAAAGCAACAAGCCCGTTGTCGAGACAAAAAAGAGCAAACCAATAAAAACATACTCGGCGGCTGTTCGGGACATTGAACCAAGCTGCGCGTTAGACTGATATTTTAAACAGGCCAAACCTGCCGTACCGATCGACAAGGCAACTCCACCAACAACGCCCAACAGCTTGGGTACAGAGAATAAGGCATACGGCGCTTCCCACCCCATAAGATAATGATACAGCGTTGCGGTGGAAGTACTGGCGAAGCACAGTAAAAAACCATACATGGTTGCTTGATGCGCCCACCGGCGCTTCAAGCTAAACTGATCTTCTGACTCATAGTTGCATCCCTGCCCTTGCCCTCCATCTAACTGACGCAAAGTAGCGGCAGATTTAAATGCCTCGCTAAGATCGTGCAATGATAATTTAGATGCACCGACAGAACGCCAATAACTCCTGATTCCCAACGCGAGTGACACAAGGGGAATAAGAAACAGTGGTGCAAAAACCAGTACCATGACCGAGTGACTGATTGACGAATAAAACGGTTGCTTCGAGCCCCAAGGCACACCTAAAACTTGCGCAAACAACAACACAAACAATAACGTTAATAAAACGTATGGCCACACACTGCGTTGCATGGCACGGGCAAGCCAACGCGGCTTTATGTGCTGTTCCCAGTTATCAGCACGTACGTTAGCAAGCAATGCGGGAATATTCAGCGCAAACTCATGCGGCTCGGTATATTGGCAGGCGTAGTAACAACCACGACAGTTATGGCACAGGTTCGCCAAATGACTAACAGTGGGTTGATCAAACTCTCGATAACGTGTCAGTGCTTTAAACGCACCACAATACCCTTCGCAGTAACGGCACGCGTTACAAATACTTAGCTGACGCACAGCCTCTTCGTGCTGCGCGCTCATATCAATGCTTTGCATAGTCACTTGCCTGCTCACCCGCTATACGCCCAAATACAGTTCCGATAGTCATTCCGAATCCTGCCAAATACCCTTCACCCAAAATGTTTCCAGCAACGATCTCACCTGCCGCCCAAATGTTTTTCGCAGGCACTCCATCAAAAGAGACACAGGCATTTTCATCCACATTGATGCCAAGGTAGGTGAAGGTCACCCCCGGGCGCAGCGCATAGCCATAATATGGAGGAGTATCTATCGGACGCGCCCAATTAGTTTTCTCTGGAGTGATACCTTGTGTGGCTAAACCATCAAGCTCTGTCGAGTGAAAATCACCACCGATGCACGCTGCATTAAATGCGTCAATCGTGGCAACGCTTTTTGCTGCCGGCAAGTTCATTAACTCGCATAGCGCCTCAAGAGAGTCGGCCTTTATGGCAGGAAACACTGAAGGCATGAACAATTGACTGGACTTGGAATCGATAATGGAATAGCCCACTTGATCAGGCTGAGCTGCAACCAGTCGCCCCCAGATTGCATAGCGTTTCGGCCAGACATCTTCACCTTCATCATAAAAGCGCTCTCCATTGGCATTGAGCACCACCGAAAATGGTACGCAGTCCAGTCGAGTGACTATGCCGCCGTCGTATTCAGGCGCCCGCCCATCGATCGCAACAGCATGGCACTGAGTTGGATCACCGATGGAATCAGCACCAGCATTAAGCATGCACTTAAGGACTTCGCCGCGATTATAGGGCGTGCCTCGAATCAAAAAGTTCTTGGCTGCCTCGCCCCAGGCTTCTGTTAGCCATTCTTTGTTGGATTCGAAACCGCCCGATGCCACAACAATAGATTGACCAGAAACGTAACGCTGCTCACCATCAAAGTCGACTAGCACACCGTCAGCCAGCCCATCTTCAATATGAAATTCTAAGGCCGTGGCGTTATAGAAAATGTTGACACCCAGCTGCTCACACCGTCGATAGTAAGCGTTAACCAAGGCTTTGCCACCGCCGAGAAAAAATGCATTGGTGCGCGACAGTGATAACGTACCCGACAAAGACGGCTGAAACAAAACCCCTTGCGCCAGCATCCACTCATAACATTCGCTGCTTTGCCCCATGACCAGCTTTGCCATGGTCTCATCGGTGTTGCCTTTAGTTACCCTTAACAAATCATCGTAAAATTCGTCGATGCCATAGGCATCAGATAACACACCCAAAGGTCCGGCATGAGCACAACGAAAATTCCTGACGTGTCGGCTATTACCGCCACGATATGATTTTGGTGCACGTTCAAGCAAGGCAACGCTCGCCCCGTTTTCAGCGGCTCGAATAGCGGCGCAAAGCGCTGCATTTCCACCACCGATCACAAGCACATCGGCCAGCCGTTCATGTTGACCTGGCTGTATCAACGTCCTGTCAGGGGCAATTGACGTTATTGGGCTAGTCACCAAACGGCTCTCTTTGAATTTGGCGAATGCGTGAGCGTTGCGCATTCTGCAGATGTTCACTCATGATAGCTTCAGCTTTATCCGGGTCCCGTTTTTCCAGCGCTTTTATAAGCGCACGGTGTTCCTTAATGGCGGTGGTTGCACGTTTAGGGTCGTGCAAGGTGGATGGGCCCAGCAACAACATAGTGCGGTGAATGGTTTCAACTGCCCGACTCAGGAAACGATTCTTGGCCATTTGTAACAGCGCCTTATGGAAGCGCAAATTTAAAACAGACATTTTAGTCGGGTTGTTTTTAAGCTGTTCTAATTCGAGCTGTAGTTGTTTTAGTTCTGACAATTCGAGTTCTGTTGATTTAGTCGCAGCAAGTCGGGCAACCGCACGCTCGTGCACATCTCGCACCTCGTATAGCTCCATCACTTCGCTGTAATCCAGCGCCCGTACCCGCATGCCGAGCCGAGGTTCGGAATTAACCAGGCCCTCTGTCTCAAGCTTACGCAGCGCTTCTCGAACTGGTGTACGACTTACACCAAACTCTTTGGCTAATATTTGCTCGCGTAGATAGTCTCCAGGCAGTATTTCGGATTGCTGCAGGCTGATAACGAGTTGCTTATAGCAAAAAGCCGCCTGATTTTCGGTATTCAATGCCATTCGACGGATTGTATACTTTTGGATACAATAATGCGAATGAAAGCACTAATGCCCACAAAAGCTCATTGCATTACGTTGATCACAGCGTTATTAGCAGGCTTGGCTTTATATTGGCTGGGCATTCCATTGCCCTTTTTGTTCGGGTCTTTGGGCGCATGCCTGCTTGTTGCATTATTGGGTTTCCCGCTTCAGGGTATACCGTTGTTATCAACAATCAGTCGAACCGTACTCGGTGTTGCCATAGGCGCGTCCATCACATGGACCTTGTTGGCACAAGCGCTGACTCTAGCTCCCACACTATTAATGGTGCCCGTGTATGTTCTTGTGATCGCGGTGTGTGGCGCATTTTATTTTCACAAGCTAATGCGGTACGACAAAGTAACCGCATATTACGCTGCCATGCCAGGTGCATTGCAAGACATGGTCGTGTTTGGTGAAGAAGCTGGGGGCAATCCAAGGTCTTTATCGCTTATACACGCAACCCGCTTAGTGCTGATGATCACCATTGCGCCCTTGATTTTAATTCATGTTTACGGAGTAAATCTTGATAACCCTTTAGGCGCACCCTCCACTGAGTTACCTGTGTACCACAACCTGCTTATCGTGCTGGTGGGTATCACAGGCTGGCAAATTGCCAAACGCCTGAAACTATTTGGTGCCTCTGTTATCGGCCCCATGCTAATCGCCATTGTTTTAAGTTTGGCCGGACTGCTAACTGAACGCCCATCAGCAGAGGCCATCATGGTGTCGCAGTTTTTTATTGGTATTGGCGTGGGTGTTAATTATAAAGGGATTACCAGCACTGAGGTTCGCCGCGATATTCTGGCAACGGCCGGCTTCGTTTTTATATTGCTGGTGCTCGCGTTTATTTGTATTCAGCTGTCTGCACTAATCAGTGATGTACCACCCGTTCAACGATTTTTATCGTTTTGGCCAACCGGACAGGCGGAAATTGCTATTTTAAGTTTGGCCGCTGGCGCTAATGTTGGTGTGGTTGTCATTCACCACCTGGTGCGCATGGTCGTTATCATTCTGGGTGCACCGATAGCTGCGCAACGCTTGATGGGTGATGTACGACAACGCCAAAACGATACCGACAAATAATAAAAAACCCTTAGGTCCTTATTCAAAATAAGTCCGAGAGTTGTAAGCAACGCAAATCCGCAAAGCGGTCTCTCTTCATCGTAAAGACGCACCGCCGCTGCCGGCGTGTGTAGCATCATTCATTTTGTTAACAGTTGTGTAGTGTTGTATGGTTTGTTAACGCTAAAGAGAATAGTGGTATGCAGAATGTCGAGGAAATTCAATTCTGGAATGCAAAACCAGGGGAAGCGTGGACTCGACATCAGGATAGCCTAGATAGGCTTTTTGGAAATGTAGGTAGTCGACTTGTAGATATAGCCGGCCCAACTTCTGGTATGTCAGTTCTTGAAGTGGGATGCGGTACCGGAGATTTAGCACTCCATTTGTCAGAGCGTGTGGGTTCGAGTGGGCACGTGGATGCGATAGATGTCTCTGAACCGATGCTTGATTTGGCCCGCCAAAGAGCTGCCATTGCAAGCCGTACCAATGTTAATCACCTTCTTGCTGACGCACAGATTTATGACTTTGCTTCTAGTCAGTATGACTTAGTCGTTTCACGATTCGGGGTGATGTTCTTTGATGACCCGACAGCCGCGTTTAAGAACATGCTGGGAAGTATAAAACCAAAGGGTAGAACAGTTTTTGCCGCTTGGTCGTCAATGGCGGATAATCCATGGTTCACTATTCCGCGCGATGCTGCTATCGACCGACTGGGCAAACCGAGCCCACAGCCGCCCATGGCACCAGGACCGACAGCATTTGCAGATCTAGGTTATGTATCGGGCATTCTCGAACAGGCTGGGTATGCAAAAGTGAACACACACATTGAAGAGGTTATGTTAGATGTTCTGGGAAACGAGCGTGATGCAGCAACATTAGGTTGCGAAATTGGACCTGTATCACGCATTGCGAAAGAGAAGTCGGCTTCTGAAAGTGATCTCGCTGCAATTCAAGATGAGGTGACCAATCAATTTAAACAGTACGTTTCCGGCTCACAGGTGTTGGTGCCTGCAAAGATCATTTTCGTTGAGTGCCTAAGTGTCTAGCCCTGAAAGTATTCTATAAAACGCATAATTTAATAACTATTATTCAACCAAAGCATTACTCTTTGAGTCAATCGATAAATTCTTTACAACGATTCGTATTATAAAAACGCTCAAATAAAACGCTCAACCAGAAATCAAATTATAACCGTTGAACAAAATCAAACGAAGCGCCAATAGCGTAAGCACCCACTTCAATATTGTTTTGAATCGATCATTGGTTAGCTTCTTCAACAAATGAGTGCCAATAAACGTACCGAGCCAGGCACCACCAAAGAGCACGGCTATGTGCGGAAGGTATGCGTATAGCTGTATACCGGCGACTAAATACGCGATCACTTTTATACCGTGTTGAAAGGCCATAGCAGCACCATGATTACCCACGATTTGCTCTTTCGACCAGTTTGCTTTTGGGTGTGCAGACATGGCTAACGGACCAGTGGCACCAAACAGCACACCCAATCCACTGGTTATCCCACCACTGATAATGGGAGGCAGCCTGGATACGTTTAACCATTTCGGAAACCATGTTACTAACAGGATAAACAGGCCAACCGCCATAGCACCAATAACTGGATTAATAAAAACCACAAGCGGCACAAACGCAAATGCACCGATGACTGAGCCCAATACAAAAGGCTGCAGGTACACCCATTCAAGCTTTGAACGATGAATGATGCCGCGATTTGCATTGGAAAAAAACTGTGCGACGCCGTGCAATGGAATAAGAATGGCAGGCGCAAACAGTTGCGCCATCAGAGCCAACAACAACATGCCACCGCCAAGCCCGGCAACAGCGGTGACTAATGACGTGAAGGTAGAAAACAACCCAAGAGCAATTAGCTCTCCAATCAAAATTGATACCGGCGTAAGCCACCGTCAACCGGAATAACCGTGCCGGTTATGTAGCTGGCAATGGGCGATGACAAAAAGGCTGCTAACGCTGCCAAGTCTTCTGGCTCGCCATAGCGCGCCATCGGAATTTCGTTCTCACATTGCCATTGTCGATATTCAGGTGTGTAATTTTTATAAATTTGTTCGGAATGTATTCGGCCAGGTGGTATGCAGTTAACCGTCACGCCATGCGGGCCCACCATGCGTGACAAGCCTTTGGCCCAGGAGTGCATACCCGCTTTTGCACAGAAAGCACCGTTGACATGATCTGGTTCACTTTTGCCCGTAATGTTAATGATACGCCCAAACTTGCGCTCTATCATTTGATCGATCAGGGCATCGGCTAACTGTCGCGGCCTATGGAAGTTAAGCTTAAACGCTTCTTCCCATCGTTCCTCATCAACGTGAAGATCGGCAAAGGGCCGGGAGCCACCCGCATTATTAATAAGTATGTCGATGTGCCCTACTGCACCCAATGCAGCGGCCGCAAGTTTACGTGAAGCATCGTCTTCATATAAATCACCAGTGATGACTGCCGGCTCTGGATTTCCTTCGCCTGCAATCTCTTTTGCCAGCTCTTCAAGTGCATCCTTACGACGCGCGGCAATCACCGTCTGCACGCCTTCAGCGGCCAGCGCTTTGGCTATTCCACGACCAATTCCAGCACTCGCGCCAGTGACTAGTGCGGTTTTTCCGCTGAGTTGAAGATCCATAACGATTTAGCTCTGTTTAAAGTATACAAATGTATACATATAGCGCCAAATTTGCAAGCCAATGCCCTGTTCGCCGGGCGCACCGAGTGCATGATATGGTAGATGTTGATCGGCTGAACAGTCATCCGTTTAAACAGTCAAACTATTGGAGCTTAGTCACATGTCATTGATACAGCTGCCAGCCAAGTGCCTTAGAGGGTTGTTTCTCATTTTCGCGCTGTTTCTATCCATCAGCGCGTACGTCTATGCCGACGAATCCGGTGCCAACGAATCCGAACACGGTGAGTTTCTTGGCGCCATGGCAACGGTATACCCTGACTGGTTTAAGGTCAGCTTCATGGAGCTGGAGGAAGACGTTGCCGAGGCCGCGGAGCAAGGCAAGCGACTCATGCTGTTGTTCCACCAGGATAACTGCCCCTACTGCAATGCGTTTGTCGAAAAAAACCTTGCCCAAAAAGACATTGAAGACACCCTTAAGACCAAATTCGACGTCATCGAATTTAATATGTGGGGCGACAGAGAAGTGGTGAGTGTGGCAGGCGAGGTCTATTCAGAAAAAGAATTCGCCAAGGCGCTTAAGGTACAGTTTACGCCAAGCATTCTTTTTTTAACCGAAGAAGGCCAGTTGTCTCTGCGTCTTAATGGCTACTACGACCCCGATCAGTTTCGACAGGCATTAGACTATGTCACCAATAAAATGGAAGACAAACAATCCTTCAGCGATTTTTTAGAACAAGCCGATCAAACAGCATCGAGCAAAACATTAACGCAGCAAGATTATTTTAGCGGGCCAATAACCGAACTAAACACACGCGCCGGTAAAGGCTCGAAGCCACTGCTGCTCATGTTCGAACAAGGTACATGCAAAAACTGCGAAACTTTGCATAGTTCTATCTTTTCCAGGGAGGACAGCCTTGAGCTTTTACAACAGTTTGACGTTTTTCAAGTGGATATGTGGGGCCGGGAGCCTTTTGAAACGCTTGATGGTTCGACAAAAACAGGGCGCGAGTGGAGCAAAGAGCTCGGTGTTAATTACGCGCCTACAATGATAATTTACGCTGCAGACGGGACAGAAGTCATTCGCAGTGAAGCTTTTTTTAAAACGTTTCATGTTCAATCGATTCTGGATTACGTGCAAAGCGATGAATGGCGTAGTCAGCCCAGCTTCCAACGCTATCTCTCTGCTCGCGCCGATCTTATACGCGAACGTGGGACCGACGTTAATATCTGGGATTAAAACAATACGTCTGCTTTTGACAATAACTTAGCTTAATCACTAGCCGATTGCCGCAATGCACCGCGCAACAGCAGCGCATAGGCATGCTCTTTTGCTCCTGCGGGTGTGTCCAGACTCATTCGCGCCAGACATTCATTTTCATTTTGCGATGCGCTGTCGCCTCGACCGGCCCAGGCCAGTGCGGCAAGCTTTCTCTTCGAGCGCTGTGCGTCTTTGAGTTTCGATAATGCCGGTATCAGGCGTTGTTCGATGTCGGTGAAATCCGTGCCGAAAGGAAATTGCGGCAACGTGCCATCATCACGCAATTGCTTTAACCAGTTGCGCAATTGCCGCGGCGTGTTTTGACGGTGAGCGTCCGGAATAGAATAAGTGCTACTGATCTTGCCTTGGCGTTTAGCCTTTGCAAGCAATTCGTTTTGGAACCGGCTGTCGGTGATCGACAGTAGCGCTTTGATCGTCTCCTCGTCCGACTTGCCGCGCAGATCGACGATACCGTATTCGGTTGCAACCAAATCTTTCAAGTGTCTGGGAATAGTTGTGTGCGGGTAATTCCAGACGATGTTTGATCGCAAGCCATCATCGCTTTGCCGGGTTGCCTTTACGGTGATGATCGAATAAGCATCTTCTAGTGCGAAAGCCTGATCAACAAAGTTGAACTGGCCACCCACTCCACTGACTACCTTACCATCACCAGTACCGTCTGAGACTGCAGCCCCTAACAGGGTGACCATCATTGCATTGTTAACAAAACGCGCCTTGACACGAGCATCCCGCTTCTGCTCTTCTGCCCCGTATAGCTGGTTCGTAAACGAAACCGGTTGCATCGAAATTTTCGCGCGCTGATCTTCTGGCATATCTCGCAGAGCTTTATAGAAGGCGCGAGATTCCACAAAGAAGCCTGCATGCATCACAGCGCCCTCCACCTCGCGCTTCAATATGCCGGCTTTGAACAACTGCAAAAGACCATCTACCAGCATTTCGGTTGAGGAATAGAGCCCGGTTTCAAACTTGCCAAGATCGGGATGGAGCTGGCCATTGTTCGCCGTGTCATCCAACCTGAAAGGGGTGGCCTCATTGCCAGAAAAGGGAACGTTGTCCATAATGTTCCGCCACACATCAGTGTCCTTGTGACGCAGCAACAGCGCTTGTGCAATTGCATCACCGATTGAACCTATGCCAATCTGTATTGTGCCGCCGTCTTCAATCAATCGCGACACATGCAGACCAACCGCCATTTCAACATCACCAACAGGTTGCTTTACAGCAGAGAACAGCTCGAAATCAGTTTGCGGATCGTCCAGGAGGCAGGCGACATCGTTTTGGGCAATTTCTGCAGCGTCCCCTGTCATGAACGGCAGTTCGCTGTTCACCTCACCCGCCAGTAGAAAGTCGAGCTTGCCCGCTGCCCGGTCAGACATCAAGTCTGCACTGATGTCGGTATTACAGGATAAGCTGAAACGGTTCGCGTCGCGCGCCATTAGCTGCGCAACGACATTGGGCTTGCGTGCAGCAAGATAATGGTAAGCATGAGTGTAGTTCGCCGAAATGTAGTTTCGCTGGACGCTCTCAACACCCATCCATTTACCGCTTAGCAGAAAGAATTCGGTGATTTCGATATTGTCGGGTAGCTTTCCCTTGCGCAGCAGTTCAGCATATTTTAGAGTCGGGTACTTACCAAACAACCGGTCCATCGCCGGTTCAAGAAAGCGCTTCTCCAGTTCACTCCCGGGATGCGGTCTTTCCAGCGTTAGTGCTGTGAACACTTCCAGACGAACCGACGGGTTCGCTATTGCGGCATCGGTTAGCGCATTAACAATCGTGTTGGGCTTGCCAAGGCCAAGCGGGAGTGCAAGGCGGACGTGACCATCGCAGTGGTCAATCAAGTGTTGCGCGATCTCAGCCGGGTTATTAAAAGTACGCAACTGATATCTCCGAATTTGTAACTGTTGCTTGTATCGCTCCGTTATAACACTGGCAACGCATGTTCCGCCACCGCGAGAGTCATTTCAACACGAATCACCTGACTTTTACATATCAGAGCAGCGTCAGCTGTTAATACCTACGGTAACCAGTTCGCCCTTAACAACCAATAAACTAACTCACTGCGCGATGCCCAGATAACCTGATCGTCGAAAGGCTGATTAACATTGATTGAATACGCACTAACCGCGAAGACCGTGTCCTCATCCTGGTTCTCAGCCTCAATACCATTTTTATCGTTACCTTCACCCAGCGAATAGATAACCCACACGATTTGATCAGCGATCAAATCCTTGCGTGCGCATCCGCTGGAAACCGCTTTTCTGCACAACTGTAAATCGGCCAACAGCTTCTCTGCGCCAACAGTGCCTGGCTCGCCGGCACTTAGCCAGTCTGGAAAACCGGAGGTACCGAGCTCTTTATTATCCGTCATACTCACTGCATATTGAATTGGCCTGCCCCATCGATCCAGCAGTGCGCCATTGGCCGAACGCTGGCCCATAACGCCAAGCTCTGCTGCAGGGACACCACCAGCTGGCAATATGCACGGGGTTGAGCTATCTGTTGCCGCAGCATTGTCGGATGTGATATCCACAGGGCACGGCAACTTGCCGTTACTCACCAGGTACCCGTGCATGGCTTCACGTATCGATTGTAACTGCCGGTTAGTTTGCTTGTAGTGAGTCTGGCGAATGGATGTAGTCAACGGGATAACAGCCGTTCCAGCCAGAGCGCCGATAATCACCAATACAATACTCAATTCAACCAGAGAAAATCCACGCTGCGCAGCTGCGTTCATGGTTTGTTCCGCGCCAGTACAGGCTGCAGTTTCAATGCTATTTTTTGTTCTGCCATGTTTACTGAGTGAAGTACAAATTTGCACACGGTCGGCGACACATCGAAACACGATTGCTCAATACTAAAGATAAAATAGTCGTACCATTTGTTACGGATAAACCAATGCTTTTTATAAGGCACTCCCTCGAACACTGAAAACTCTTCAAGCAAATCACTATTGTAGGTTTCGCAATCAAGCATCTGCGTTTTTACGCTAAGCCAGGAAAGTAGCTCCAGCTCACCAGACAACGCACAGGTTTGCCCGGTTATTGTCGTAGAGTGATCAACGAGCGCATTATTTAAACGTCGCAACAGCCATACGGCAACGCGTTGCATGACTGGGCCCCTAATGTCGTTTGTACGAATAACCGCGTACGCTGTTGGCTGTGCATGGCTATTGCCACTATCCCACCACGCTTGTGGCTGCGCACTACGGCTATATTGCGCAGGAACACTGAGCACTGCCACAATGTCGTCAAAGCTACCAATACCAATAGTTCCACTACTTGCAGGATTAACAATGCGGTTCACAGGGTTGTTAACAAACTGCGCGGATACTGCGTACCACAATCGCTGCCTGGTGCGCGTATGAAAGTGATATCTTCCGCCGCTCGTATTAACGTGTCTGGGTAACCAACCCATTTCAATATGCTCTTTAGCGCACGGTGGGTTAGGGCCATCTCGATACCATGGGTCGCTGTGCGTCTGGTCTGGGACATCCGTATCCGGGCAAGGCAGATGCCCGGGGCCCGCACCTTGTACTCCATAGTGATCAATATAATTAACCGCATAGGCAATAAGCGCTTGCCTGGCAAGATCGAGTTCCAGGGTTTGATTCTGGTTGAGGTAGTTTTTGTGAATGCCATTACCGGCAATAAAAGACCCGGCAATACCAAACAGCACAAACAAACTAATGAGCAAGCTATAGCCCGACTGATTCAATCTGGATACCCCAGAGTGACTGTTTTGGTTTCACCAAGCGAAAGAGTTAAAACCACTCCCTGCCCGGTTTTTAATTCTAGTGTTCGACCAGAATCACTTGCGGAAACTAACTCAACCGCAGGCAGGTTTGCTAGTAATACGCCGTTGATAAAATAACGTTTACCAGAGGGGCCAATAATAAATCCATCGTATTTATACTCAAATCTCTCAGCCTCCTTGACGTTTGTTCGGCGATCCGGCTCAATTTTTGGCAACACCGGCGGCTCTGGCGACTCGGTTTTTGTATTTGCATTTGTATTTGCACCCGGAGGTTCGAAAAATAGCCGCAATGTATCAAGGTCTGCGGCAACTACATTTCCCTGCATACACACTGATAGTGCAACGGCACTGGCAATCAAGGTTACCCGCGCTTTCAAGTGTCAAGCTCTGGAAAATAGTAAACATCAATAACGCATGTCGCTGACAGAACGGCCGTCTCAGCCTGACGATTTAATGAGCAGCCACGAATTTCAAACGGCCTCCAGTCTGCAACTTCACGAACTCCATCGAACAGCAGCAGCAATTCAATTGCGCGGGTCAAAACAACGCTAAATTCAACGCGAAGCGTATGCAAAGAGAACCCTGTCTGGCTGGCAGTTGCATTCACGCTGGTGGAGTCTGTCACTGTCAACTGGTTTAGCTCGGCATGCAAACCAGTTGTTTGCTGTTTAACCACTTCGATAAGTGATAACTTCAGCGAATCGACGTCGAACTTATTTTTATTCACGCTACGAACAACTGACTGATTGTCTTCAAGAATATTCAGAGCGCGCGCAAGTTGTAATCGTTGCGCTTTAAGATCATACAGTTCATTATTCCATTGAACCGAGCGACCATCGCGCATTGACCACACAGGCAGTCCGATGGCCATTGCTAACGATACGATCACCAGCCACCATCTCCAGCTTTTCCAGTTCATTTTACAATCAGGATTCATTGTTAAATGATCGATGCAAATCAAACTGCAGTTTAAACTGAGGCTTATTGGGTGATTCTGCGTTTCTTACACTCACGGTAATGTCAAATTGCATCAACGGTGTTTGGATAATTGTCAGGTTGCGCAGTTCTTGCTGCGATTCCAAATAGCGCGTAAACGCATTAAATGCATCTTGCTGCTCTCTAAGCGAATCCCCCTTATTGATCCTTCCCTGAAGTCTTACCTTCATGATCGAAGCCAGCGTTGTTGATTCAGGAAGCACAGTTCTGCCAGACGGGTCGGTAGCAATGGCCTCATCAATGACCTCCCTCTGCGCTAAATTCTGATCATCCACCACCGCCCAATGTAATTCATCGAGCTCTAGTTCGCGGTGCGCGGTAAACGCCTGCGCAATAACAGTAAGCAAGATTGCCGGGCTGACAGCTAACACAGCCTCGACTTCCATCGTTTCAATTAGCGCATTTGACAATGATATTGAATCTGCGCCCAATTGACTTGCCTGACTCTGATAAGCATCAATCGCTGACATAAGCTCGGCACGATGCAGCCTGAATTGCTCATAATCATTGGCGCGTTTTCGCTCATTAGAAGCTGCGAAACCTGATGAGGCAATAACAAGCGCAGCAAGTGCTAAAGATAAACGTACTTGACGTTTACCCGCACGTTGCCGCTGATACGCTTGCAATGCAAAGCTCGCTCGTCGATTCGAGTGGTTCGTTCGAATGGTAGCGCTACCGATTAGCTTAAGTGCAAGCAAGAGTGGAACAGATTGCTTCGAATCAATTACATTCAACTCACTGACCAGTTCGGTTGACGTCATAGATTGAGCAGGATTTTCTTCAATACCCAGCGTATAGGCAGGAACGGGGTTTTCTATCAAGTCGCAGGATTTCAAATAATCCACGGTTTGATTGAATTGATTCAGGAACTCTGTAGAGTTTGAACAATTGATCGCACGGGTAAACAAGGCGTGGCCTGAACGGCAATAAGTATGGCGTATATATTCGCTTGTTCTGCTCACCACAATTGAATCACCATCGACACTCCAGTTGTGCGCGAGCACCTCCGCTACCGTAGTCACAGAACAAAAAACTATTCCATGTTTTTCAGCATTCCTCAACCAATGGTCTATATCAGCTGAAAAATTAATGTGATGTACAAGTGCTGCGCCCAGCTTGAGTGATTTTTGTGCCGTTCGGACAATTGAATCTGGAAACCGTTCGATCAGTCTTTTTTGCAACGCTAATTTATTGGATCGATAGTTCCATCTAGTCCCGGTATCGGATAATGGATGCACATTGATCTCGGTTTGATCACAATCCAGTAGCAGATGTACGTGCAGGTGCTTTTTGCTTTTCCAACGACAGGGCTGATAAACGCGTTGACCATCAATTTCAATTGGCTCTTCATATGCATCAGCTATCACACCTCGTTTGCTACAAATCCAATGGGCTGTATTACCCGTGATGTGTAAAACCGTTTTCATAACGACATACCAGTCGTTCCCACCGAAGCATAGATTGGACCCATAACCGATAAAATGACCCAAAGTAATAAACTACCCATTACACACAACAACACGGGGCCGACTAATCGTTCAACACGATCAAGAGAATATTGTGCTGTGGATTGCAGTTGATCGGCACATTGTCGCAACGCTACGTCTATAACACCCGCCCGCTCTCCTGCCGATATCATCCGCACAAACATTCGCGGCAAGCCCGGCTGCGACTGCATAGCATTGGCAATGGACTCTCCGGAAAGCACTTTCTGGCAAGCCGTACTCAACTGGTTTCTAAGTAGTGCGTTGGCAACCAGTTTCTGACTGATACGCATGGCGTCCGTTATTTCGACGCCTGATTCATACAGTAAGCTGGTTGATCGTGCATAGCGTGCCAATGAGTAATGCGTTGTTATTCGCCCATATATTCCATTAAGCAAAAGTGTTTGAATGCGCCACCTTAGTGCCGAGCGGGAGCGCATCAAGCCGAAAAACAAAATACCAACGATGCACAAAACAAACAGCACGATCACCCCCGATTGCCTTATTAGTTCAGATAGTTCAACTAACCATTTAGTATGAACTGGCAGTGGGGTGTGGCTCATTGCCAGCAAGGGCTGCATGGCAGGCACCAGATACAGCAGTACAAACAGGAACACCGCTACCAGGCTTACCAACGCAAAGACCGGATAAGCCAACACGGTTTTTAGTTTTTCAGACAATTCTGATTGCCATTGCAAATTAACCGCTTGTTGGCGCAAGCACCGACTCAGCTCACCACTGGCCTCCCCGGCTCGCACGGTCGCAATGTCTTCGGGTCCAAACAAACCCGGATAGGCGGTCATGGCATCGGACAGACTATCACCTTGATCAACACGGCTTTTTAATTCTGATAAAGCTGATCTAGTTGATCTCTTTTCTTCCATATTGATCAACTCCTCAAGTGCGTCAAGCAGTGGCACTCCGGCATCAAGGAGCTGTGATAGTTGCTGTGTGAATATAGCCGAGTCTGATCTTGTCCAACGCGATGCGCGAGGACCGAACCCCACCGCGTTTGCCACACGTTGCAAACCAGAGACAGGCAAGGGTTGCCAGCCTCGTTGCTGTAACTGCCAGCTTAATTCAGCAGGATTCTCGATTGAAGAAAATCCAAAATGTACTCGACCACGTTCGTCTATCGCTCGGTAATGCAATCCTTGCATAGTTAATACTCCTTCTTTGTTTATTAAGTGGCAGGCTCTGCGAATCCCAGTACCCGTCCAATTTCATCGCTGCTTGTATTCCCACGAAGAACGTGTTGTTGGCCTTCATCAGCTAACGATGTCATTCCATCTTTGCGTGCCTGCTGTAACAGTGAATCAGTAGCCTCGTTTTTATGCAAAAGAGCAGAAAACTTATCGCTTATGGGTAAACATTCGAACAACGCCAAGCGACCACTGTAACCGGCACCACCGCAAACACCGCAAGCAGGCTGATCACACACACAGTGACTACAAACCTTTCTGACCAATCGCTGAGAGACAACACCTGCCAGCACATTGGCCACAACAGAGCGCTGCGCGCCGAGCTCCATCAGCCGATTTATGGCACCTATGCAGTTATCAGCATGAGTGGAGCTGAGAATCAGATGGCCAGTCATAGCAGCACGACACGCCATCACACAGCTACCCTCATCACGAATCTCTCCAATCAAAATGACATCGGGGTCTTGTCTCAGAACACCCTTGACACCATCAGCAAAATCCAGAGCCGCACTACCTTGTACGCGCGTTTGCCGTATGTTGGGCATTGGATATTCAATAGGGTCTTCCAGCGTCATGATGTTGAGTGCGGTTGCGTCCAGCGATTGCAACATCGCGTACAGCGTTGTCGTTTTACCCGATCCGGTCGGGCCGCATACCAGCACCAGTCCATGTGGCCTTGCAAGCATTTCTGAAAACATTTTCTGTATTTTAGTATCGTTACAAAGCGCAGAAAGCGTGCGGATGCCACGGCGGCGATCGAGTACCCTGAGCACCAGATTCTCACCACCCTGGATTGGAAAACTGGCGACACGAAAGTCGATACGCTCGCCATGAATAGTGCGTGTCACATGCCCATCCTGCGGCAGCCTTGTTTCAGCTATATCAATGCAACTTAGCACCTTGATTCGCACCAGCATCGGCGGCCAATAACAGGCATGCAAACTACACGCGGTGTGGAGCACACCGTCTATTCGATAACGTATTGAAACCAGCAAGCCTTCAGGGGACAAATGAATATCGGATGCACGCCTTGTCACTGCATCCTGTAATATCGCATCTATCAGTCTCACTACCGGTGCATGATCAAATTCACTGTGACTCTGGTGGGTCGTTGCTTGCTGCTCAAGCTCCAGCAAAATACCATTTAAGGAATGACAAGCTCCGTAGCATTTATCCAGTATTCGCTTGATATCAGCAGCCTCCGAGCGTCTGTAAACCAGCTGGATACCATCAGGCACTTCTCTTCTAAGCCGATCTCGGATGATCAGATTAGAGGTGTCATCAAGGGCTAGTACCAAAACCGGGACTGCCGCATCGAATGTGAGAGGCAATACGTTGTATCGTCGAGCTATGGTTTCTTCAATTAATTCGAGCGCCTGTGCATCAGGTATGAAGTCTTCAACACTCAATTCGATGCCGATAGTATCGCCATGATATTGATCGAGCGTACTTGCAGAGAAAAGGTCGGCATCGGCCAGGACACTGCGCACGGTCCTGGCGCTGCGTACTGATTCAATTCGAAAAACGCGAGCCTGATCTTCAGTGATGAGATTATCATGCTGCAACTGTTCTAATAGCTTATCCATTAGCAAGTACTTATGAAGCTAAAACAGTTGGTTTTAGTACAATTAGCAGCTCTGTCTGTCTGCGCTGCTTGCGTCGTTGCTTAAACAACGCCCCCAATATCGGAACATTGGCAAGACCTGGCAGCTGCCGATCACTGTCATCGCGAGTCTCTTGCATAAGGCCACCAATGATGGCCAATTGACCACTTTGGACATGCAGCATGGATTCCATTTCACGCACCTGAATTTCAGGCACGCTGTTCCTGACATCAGCCGCTGCCAGTTCAGGGTTTGGATCGTCGACAAAACCCAATATGCGAGATAGCGTCGGTCTTACATTTAGCATAACGCCTCCGGCTTTATCGATATAAGGCGTTACGTTCATGACTAAGCCAACGGGTACAGTGTGTATCTCAGTTTCGGTTATGATTTCGTCTTTGGTATCAGATCGGGCTCTTTCAACATTGACGGTAAAGTACACACGGTTATCGACCACTTTTAAAACCGAGGTTTGATTGTTTAACGCAATGATTCTCGGTTTAGACAGGATGCGTACGTCACCAAATTGCTCAAGCAAATTCAAAGTACCGGTTATGGTGCCAACATCAGTTTTTTGCACAAGACTGAGTAGTCCGTTTGGTGCGGGTATCCGAGTCACACTGTCGGCATTGACCGCTGGCGACCCGCTCAGAATTTGCGCTGCACTGATACCTTGTGCCGTGTTAGTCATTAGTTGCCAATCGATACCAGCTTCAAAACTTTCGGACAAGGCTACCTCCACAACAGTGGCCTCAATCAAAACCTGACGTTGCGCATTAGCATTAAGCATATTCAGATAGTTTTGAAGGCTTTTGTGCAATGGTGCGGACGCTGTCAGTGTGACCATACCGGCATCTCGATTGATGGTGTAGCGAGCCTGAGGCTGATCGGCGTTTCCAATTAAGCCATCGAGATCGGTAATCAGACTACCCCAGAAGTGATGATCAGCACTATTCTCCAGCGACGTTTGAGAGCTGTTTGACGAGCCCACACCGCCAGATTCTACGCTGGCATTAATAGTTCCAACCTGTGTTGCCAACCCTACTCGGCTACGTGTGGAACGGTCCATATTCAGGTAGTCCACCGCATAGCTTTCAACAAAAGGTTTATCGCCCCACAAATGCAAAGCGCCATTATCTATTCGCCAGTGCAGTGGTACCTGCATGGATAATTGCGTGAGCACTGTCGCCAGGCTCTGATTTCGTGCCAGCAATGTGACGTTGCCTTCGATTTTTTGATGCAGCACTAAGCCAAGCCCGGTATCGTGTGTAAGGCCATGCAACACCTGGTCAACCGGTGTATCGATGAGCTGTATATTGATTACCGCCGTAGACAAGCTTTCATCGCTGGCTTCATGAGGCAAAATTGACGGTAATACCGAGTTCGTTTTGCTAGTGTGGGCGTCAGACTGCGCTTTGGTCTGGCTGACTTCATTGGATGCAAACGGTTGTTGAATCTGAAGCCAATCGGATAATTCTTGTTGTAGCGCATGCTGCGTAGACACTGAGTTCTGAGGGTCTGGGGTCTGAGGCACTGATGCTCCAGGCATAGCAATATCATGCGCCCGAATCGATTTTTTATAATCAGCTTCAGACTGCGATTTAGCGGCAGGAGCAACTAAGGGATTGGCAAAAGCGCTGCAGCCTGAAACGGTGCATGCAGAAATGGCGCACCCGGAAATGACGAGCATTAAGTTTAACGTGCGGCTGCAGACCCAAACGGAATGCAATAGATTCCTGGGGAAAATACGATAGAAAAAACAGCCATGTTCTAACATGCGCATCAACAAGTTCCATTTGTTGCAAAGACAACTTTGAGAAAAAGCAGCTCCTGCCGCTTTGCATCAGTCTACACCAATGATTTGAATCAATGCAATGGTATTTTCCCTAGGAAACAAGTTTCTATAAGACAGTGTCTGTAAGACAAATTCTATAAAACATGTTCTATAAAACAATCATCTGCAAACCCAAGCAAGCTTACAGCGATCGGCAGCAAAACTTATCTTAACAATGCGATTGTGAGTGCCATACCAAATAATATTCCGCAGCCTAGCAGACCTACTACCGCGCTGCGATGTCGCCATAAAAACCCATGGGAATCTTCAACAACACTCGGCGCTGGCAAGCCGGCGGCTAGCAAGTGCGACATGGAAACACGCTCAGCATCTTCAAGACTGGCAACCATAAAAGCATTTCGCGCCAGTGTATTAATCGACCTGAATACGCCTTCAGACCGGTCCGCAATAAAATAGGACATTTCACGTGTAAACACATCACGCTGATTAAAATCAAACAGCATCATATGGTGACGTAGATATTCACTGATTTCAGCTAAAGTCAAACGTCTTAGCCAGTAGTGATCTTCTGCCGATATTAAAGTGCCGTCATTTGCAACTGACGTGCTTGATTTGCCTTGCTGTTCACTCAGCTCAGTGCGTTTAAACAGAACCACCTGGATACCCGGACTGTTGTTTGGCTGAGTTGCCACAAGATCTTCAAGCAGTTGCTTACAATTAATACTCAAGTCAGCTTGCGAATCAATGGTGAGCAGATACGGCTTATCCCCTGGTGTTTTCCCTTGCAGCGCCGATACCAGATAACTCATTCCCTTATTGATTAATTCTCTGGACGCACCATCAGTCGCTTGATCTGCTGTGATTAGATCTGCGTGCTGTGGACAAATTTCGATTAACAAGTGACGCAACATCAAGGCGGTTGAGACATGCGGCAAATCGAAGCGGATAATGTTATAGCGATGCTTCAAGCGATCAGCTAAAACCAGACTCACCATTGTTTTACCACTGCCACGCTCTCCGCAGACAGTGAGCAAGGTGTCGCCAAGGCGCAAGGAACGAATCATGGTCTCGACCATGTCCGCACGTCCACCACCACCAAAAAACATTAAGATGTTGTTGGCGTTGTGGAAAGGCCCTTGTGATGAAGAGTAGTAGTGCCTTTTTTCAGCACTTACGCTCTGTTCATTGATACTCATATCCAACAATTCCCGCTCATTTACTAACCAGTTGGTCTAGTAAATTCAGCAATGAGAATGCCACTTACAACCGGCAGCTATAATAAAGGTAGTTTGCATGCCGCATATCGGCAAGTGCTGTGAAACGTACCTCTTACTTACAGGGGTTGATACCGGTCAGACTCGCATCAAACGAGCGGCCTTCGCCACTATTAGTGACAATTTACCGCCACATGTTCCATCTTGTGCTTTACGAACCGGAAATACCACCTAATACTGGCAATCTGATACGACTGTGCGCCAATACAGGTTTTAACCTGCATTTGATCGAGCCGCTGGGATTTTCGGTATCAGAGAAGGCTTTCAGGCGCGCTGGCCTGGACTATCATGAAGCAGCAACGATGCAAATACACCCTGATCTGGACGCATGTTTGGCGGTAATTTTACGCAGTGAGGGTCGGGTTTTCGCTTGCACTACAAAAGGCTCCAGCAACTACGCAGAGCAACACTTTCAACCCAACGACGTGTTGCTGTTTGGCCCGGAAACCAGAGGATTACCTGACGAGGTGCTGCAAGACCCACGTGTAGCTCATCGCCTGCGTATCCCCATGAAAGAAGGCAGCCGCAGCCTGAACCTGTCGAATGCGGTCGCGATAGTGGCATTCGAAGCCTGGCGCCAAAACGGTTTTAAATAATATAAGGAAACAGATTAAAGGGGACGGAGGGATTTAATTATGTCCACACAGTATGTGTGGACATAATTAAATCCCTCCGTCCCCTTTAATTTTTTAAGCGTAGGTGCCGGTAGATGGCTGGGCTGAGGATGCGGTGTTGGCCTCGGCGTCGAGCACCTGATAGATCAGCTCTTCTGCCAGGCCCGGCTGCTGTTCCATGATGGCTTTGGCGACTTCTGCATGTACCAGGGTGTCAGAGCCACTGTTTGGCATACTAATCGAACCGGTGGAATAAGAGAACTTTGAGATCGCATTCAAAAAACCACGAAACTGCCGTAGCATCATGCTTCCTGATGCATCCAGTATCGTAGCGTGAAACGCAAAGTCTGCAGCCATTCGATCGTCGCTTAAGGTTTTCTCAAGCGCAATTGCGTCGGCAGACATCTTCAGCAATTCGCACTGAGTTCTGTTTGCATTCGCTGCAGCAAGCCTGGCGGCTCTTGGTTCTATTAACAATCTGAATTGTGTGGCATCGGCAAAAATTCGTTGCGCCATGGGTGAATCAGGTTCGTGCCAACTGATAACGTCCGGGTCCAGTAAATTCCATTCATCAACGTCACAAACATGCGTGCCATAACGACGCGCTGTTCTCACCAAGCCTTTTCCAGAGAGCACTTTTATGGCTTCTCGCACTACTGTACGCGAGACACCATGCTCGGCAACCAGCTCTGGCTCCATTGGCATGTTCTCACCAACGGCATACGCGCCATTTGCGATGCGGCCACCCAGCTTGTTAACCAACTGTTTTACCGCGCCAGTTGGGAGAGAGGAGAGTCTAAAGTCAGGAAATACAAATCCGTTTTTATCTTGAAGAATCATTGCTAAGGCCCATTGTCGAACGTAGTTATGAAATGCAAATTCCACAACTGGCACCAACAACCGCCAGTTAATCGATTTACAAGCCCATCAGCTGCGCTCCACTGTTTGAAGGTCGACCGCTGAAGAGACGCCGATGTCTTGAACAGAATTAAACCAACTCCATAATCAAAAATTAGCACAGATAACTGCACTGTATACATAAACTGATCTATCCAAATAGGTAGTTGCACGTTAACGAATTCCCGTTTCTCCGCGTTAATAAAGGCTCTCCGCTCAATTTGACCAGATGCAAAACCGGTCATAAAGTCGCAATTGATGATTTTTTCTTTCTAAAGCGACATTCAGTCAGGTTTCAGACTGCATCAGCGCGGTCCGATACAGGTACTGACTCCCAATTCGCGCACCGTCTCAATTACAGCTGGCCATCAAATGCCCCAATCTTGCAGGTGACACCCTATGACGCCTTATTCAAATCGAACTTTTTTTTGCCTGATCGCAGCAGTGGTTTTATTGACCATGCTGTGCTCAGCTAACGCACTGGCGGCCACAGTTTCTGAACCAACACTAGCGTATCAGGCCATTGAAATAGACATCAACGGTCCACAGGCCAGTGAAACTGACGACAACCCGAATCCGTTTCTGGATATTCGTTACGAGCTCACATTAACCTCACCTTCCGGTAAGCGAATCAGCGTGCCAGGTTTTTTTGCGGGTGATGGACAAGGCAACGGTACGGGCAATGTTTGGCGTGCACGATTCAGCGCTGATGAAACAGGTACATGGCAATACAGTGCTCAGCTTTTTAAAGGACAGAGCGCTGCTATTCAAAAGCAATCCACTGGCCTTGCAACACTGACTACTGAACAAACAGGTTCAATAGATGTTGTTGCCAGTGAAAATGCAAAAGGCTTCGAACGTTTTGGTCGACTCTCTTATGTTGGAGAGCATTATCTTAAATTCTCGAACGGACCTTACTGGATTAAAGGTGGTGTGGACAGCCCGGAAAACTTTTTCGGCTACAGTGGTTTTGATAATACGGTGAACCAACCCGGTGGCGTTGGCGAAGCATTCATGCCACTAGGTTTGCATCATTACACCGAACACGTATCTGACTGGGAAACAGGCGACCCTTTCTTCAGTTCTGACACAACAGGTAAAGACAGTAAAGGCATTATCGGAGCGGTTAACTATCTGGCCAGTCAGGGCGTGAACTCAATGTATTTTTTGCTGATGAACCTGGGTGGCGACGGACGCGACACTTACCCGTTTCTTGGCGCATCCGGCAGCCAATACGACAACACTCACTATGACGTATCAAAACTTCGACAGTGGAACACTGTGCTGGAGCATATGCAACGCAAAGGCATAGCAGCACATTTTGTGCTGGCAGAACAAGAAGCCGAAAACCAAGCCTGGCTTGACGGCGGTGAGTTAGGAGTGGAACGCCAGTTGTTTTATCGCGAAATGGTAGCCCGCTTCACCTACTTAAACGCGCTGAAGTGGAACATCAGCGAAGAGAGCCGCTATGGTGACCAAAAACACATTGTCTTCGCACAATCGGTCCGCGGTTTTGATTGGGCCGAACACCCTATCGCTGTGCACTCATTTGTTGATGGCCCAGAAAAGGCTTATAAAAATTTAATCGGAAATGCACTCTTTAGCGCATCATCAATTCAATTTCACCCAGAAAACGCTGACGAATTTACCGAACACTGGAGGGAGCGTACCGCTGCAGCCGGGGTTCCGTGGGTTATCGATATGGACGAGGTCGGGCCCGGCAATACTGGCCTGACTGTAAACAATGCCGAGCAATTACGTCGCGATGTGCTGTATCCCGTTTATTTCAGTGGTGGGAATATCGAGTGGTATTTTGGTTTTCAGGGTGCAGATATTCGCACCGAAAATTTTCGTATTCATGAGCCTATGTTTCGCTACATGCGTTTTGCTCGCACCCTAATGGAACAACGACTGCCCTTTTGGGAAATGGAACCACTCGACGAGGCGTTGATCGGCGCAGACAGCAACGATCAAGTATTTGCAAAACCCGGTGAAACCTATGCGGTTTATTTAAGCCAGGGCAATGTTGAACCGACTTTAAACACGAGCGTTGGTCAATACAACATTGAGTGGTTTAACCCTCGCACCGGCGTATTCGATGCACAAATTAATACCGCTGAAGGGCCGCAGTTGAGTTTGGGTACAGCACCCACTGATGCTCAGGAAGACTGGGTAGTTATTGTGTCGCGTGTGAAAGATGAACAAACCGAAGCCGAGATCGACACTGACGCCGCAGTACCCAACTCACCAACAACGGATACACCGACAGCAGAGGCTTCAACGTCAAACTCAACTGAAGATTTAACGTCAGAACCAGAACCCGAGCTCGGTGGAGCAACTGCTGCAACAGGCTCAGGCGCAACTGGCTTTTGGTGTTTTCTACTACTGCTGTGTTTCCGGGGCCGGAGCATTTTGCCGGCTTTGTTCAACATGCTGAGCATAAAGCGCATCAAAATTTACCGGGTCTAACAACAATTGAGGGAAGCCGCCTTTTTGCACCAGAGAGCCAATGGCTTCACGCGCAAACGGAAACAAAAGATTCGGACAAAAACTACCAAGCATGGGGCCCATACGGTCATCAGGGAAGCCTTTGACCAAGAATAATCCAGCCTGCTTAACTTCAGTTAAATATGCCGTCTCTTCGCCTAATTTGACGGTTGCAGTAACAGTCAAAACACTCTCGTACAAATCGTTTTCAAGCTTCGTGCTCTCAGTGTTCAGGTGTAAGGACACCTGAGGCTGCCAATTGGTATTGCTAACAAATACAGCCGGTGTTTGTGGCGACTCATACGACACATCTTTAAGATAGATTCGCTGAATCTTGAACAGCTGCCCTTCCGTATTAGCAGCCGCAGCCTGATCTGTAGACGCAGCTTCTTTATTTGTTTCGTTCTCGTTGTCAGCCATTCAAACGCGTATCCGGTTTAGTTAAATTCTTTTGGTTAGTTCTGGTTTACAAAAAATGTTGATGACGATTTAAGACTCGTAAAGCTTATCAAGCTCACCGCTTTCTTCCATTTCGGATAAATCATCAAAGCCACCCACATGAGTATCACCGATAAAAATTTGAGGTACCGACGTGCGCCCGCTGAGTTTTTCAGACTCCGCACGCAGCTCAGGGTTACCATCAACCGTTCGTGTTTCGTATTCCCAACCTTTCTTGTCCAGCAAACGTTTAGCCGCGTGGCAAAAACCGCACAGACCGGACGCGTACATGACGATTTCTTTTGCCATTGCCTTGCTACCTGTGTTCTTTTTTATACCACTCATACGAGTGGCACATCCATTTTTAGTTCTAGGCCGCCGCTGCCGCAATGGAATTAATGGGGACGGAGGGATTTAATATTGTCCACACGCAAGTTGTGGACAATAATAAATCCCTCCGTCCCCATTAATTTACTTCGACACCAGTGGCAAGTTGGCTTTTTCCCAACCGGCCAGGCCACCCGCAATTGAACTGAGTTTGGTAAAGCCTTGTTTCTTTAATTTTCCGGTTACCCGTGATGCGCGCATGCCGGACTCGCAGTACACGACCACGTCTTTCTCTTTGTACTTTTCGATTTCATGAAGATGCTTGTCAAGCTGATTAACCGGAATGTTCCGAGCACCTTTTATATGACCGGCTTTAAATTCCTTCTCTTCACGCACGTCCACAAACACCGCCTCATTATCATTGAGAAGCTGCGTTGCAGCGTATGGAGACAAATTGGGAATGCCAGAGAAGAATCGCAAGTACTCAGTGTAAATAAGCATGCCCAATACAGCGATGAATGCCAGAACGAGCAGTGCATGGTTACTACTAAATTCGATTAATTGCTGCATAGAACAGATACCACGTTGACTATAAGTTGATCAAAACGAGGACTCACGAACAACGAGGCCGACTGGCCTCGCCAATAAATCTACTGCAACGCTAAAGCTGACACAATATCAGCCATCGCTAATGTCTGTTTTGATCGGGTATTTTGGACTTAAAGCCCCGTTAGATGCTTAACTGCTCGTTCGATTTCTTCATCGGAGTAGGTGCTGCCACCGCGCGCAGGCATGGCACCTTTGCCGTTAACCACACTGGCAACAAGCGCCTCAAGACCCAGGGAATTACGCGAGGCCCACGCATCCGTATCACCAAGCATTGGCGCATTTGCAACACCCGATGCGTGACAAGCAGCACAACCGCCGTTGTACAGCTCTTCGCCGCTAAGATCAGCTAATACCACGGGTTCTGCCGCGTCGCCTCCAGCCGCTTCGACCATGGCTGCTGTGCGGATTTTACCCACAGGTGCAATACGCTCAACCAGTGCGTTACGCATAACTGTGTCAGTCGGGTCAACTCCCTGGCTTCCTAAAATGCGGGCCAAGAGCATGCACGTGAGGGTGAATCCAGTGAGGGCCAACATGACAAACCCCATCATTTTGAACAAGCCTGCATCGTTGGTTTCGGTCGAACTCATTAATGTCTTCTCCTACAGGCGCCCCGAGCGCCATAGATCTAAGCAACTTGAAAGTCTAAAAAGTCTAAAATCGGTCATGCCAAATGGGCAATTCAACTGCACGTTATAAACGTGCCCACTTTATCCAGCCTATTATATCAGTGTGGAGGCCTGCTTCCCCACATTTGGCGCAAGGTGACGTCTTTTTTATAGAAGTGATGCACCAGAGCTGCCGCCGAGTGCAGCACAATAAGCGCCAACAGCAGCCATTCTCCCCATTCATGCCATTGAGCCACTAAATGCAGCTCGAAGTAGTAATGCAGAATGCCTGTGGCGGCCATGAAAAATAGCACGGCATAAAGCAACCAATGCACCGCCTGCGCCAGGCCCAGCCAAGTGCCGCGCAGCTGACCTGCGCCCACAGGAACAGGTCTTTGTAAACGTAAATACAAACGATAGACCATGATTGCGCCGACCGCCGCACCGCCCCAGGTGTGCACGGTGACAACCAAAAACTCCGCCAACCCCAAATCCAGCCCATCGTGCTCGAGCGACATGGCCGATTTCATTAGCCCCTGCAGCAAATACTGCAAAGCCACCAGTACCACGACCGCCCAGTGCAATTTTTGTTGCAAGCCTGTGTATCGGGTTATATTGTCCACGTCACCACTCCCGGCAAATGGAAACGCAAGGCGTTTTTTTTAATAAAAATGATTTTAACCACATTTTAGTTTTGATCACATTGGTGCATGGCTCCAGTGTCGCAGGCACAAATCACATAAGCGTGTCATAAAAGCTTATTGTGACTATCACTCCAGAATTTCAATATCGCGAAGCATGCTATGAATACCGAGGTTCACGACCCTATCCGCCGCACAGCGGAACTGATTTGTGCTGAGTCGCCAGACGAACTGGAACTGAGACTAAAAACAGATATCTTCACCAGTATCGGCCGAGTTAAACCCGCTGCTATAGAAAACGTTGATTTTAATTCAGAAGTCATGTCCGGCGTTTTCTTCACAAACCTCATTGCACCACTTCAAGGCATTGCCATTGCCCGATGCGAAGGGACCTTGGCTTTTTACCAACGAGTGGGTTGGCACATACACTATTTATCCACAGATTTGCATGCCTGTGTTCCTCAAGAGGGTATCGAGCCATTAACGATGCGCTACCACGCCAAACATCTGCACGATTTGGCGTATGTCCACCCAAAGCATCTGGTAAAAATTCTGGGCAAACCCGGCGCAGCAGCACTGTGGGAATCGCTAAAGCGGTTCAGCCAGAGCGCAGCCAAACAAACTAATCAGGCGTGAGTATCAAGTCAGTCCACGATATGGCCTCGGCAACCAGCCCGGCTACTGATTCGGAAAATGGGCCAGCATCTTTTCTGGCAATAAAAGTCGAGAACTTAAGTCACGCCTACAACCGTAAAAGCCAGCCCCGCCACATTATCGATTCGCTCTCACTCACTGTGGAGCAGCGGGAAGCCGTGGCGATAGTAGGTCGAAGTGGCTCAGGCAAATCAACACTGCTTAATATCATTGGCGGACTAGAGCCGGTGCAAGACGGTAGCGTTCAAGTGCTGGGTCAACACCTGCACACACTTAATGATGCAAAGCTCACTAAGCTAAGACGCACCAACATCGGGTTCATCTATCAGGCGTTTAATTTGATACCCACCTTAAACGTAGCAGACAATATCACTCTGCCTTTGGCACTGGCAGGCGTTAACACCAAAGACCGGGCTAAACAGCTGTTACCTTTGCTTGATGCTGTAGGTTTGGACGGTCGAGGCGACGACTACCCCGATGTGCTTTCAGGTGGGGAACAACAACGGGTAGCCATTGCACGTGCACTGATACATAAACCGGCATTGGTGCTGGCAGACGAACCGACCGGAAATTTAGACGCCAATAGTGGCCGCATTATTTTAGGTCTGTTGCAATCACTCATTTCCGAGCAAGGGTCTTCACTGGTGCTGGTTACACACAGCCTGGAAGTTGCCGCCATTGCTGATCGCACATTTATTATGAGTGGCGGTCAGTTGGCACCAGCGCAGGCTTCCCACGCCGATGGAAGTCTTGCGTGGTAGCACAGATTCTACTGCGTTCAAGTTTACGCTTTTACAGACAACACCCACTGCAACTGCTACTGGCCGTAGTCGGTATTATACTGGGTGTGTGCATTGTGACAGCGGTGTTTATCACCAATAACAGCTCAAAGCGTGCTTTCGCATTGTCCACTGAAGCACTGTATGGACGCACAAGCCATCATATTGTCGGCGCGCAAGGAATTGAACAACGATTCTATACGCAGCTGCGCTCGCAATTTCCAACTCTGCAAGCAACACCTGTTGTAGAAGGCCATGTACTGCTGGGTAACGATGTGTTCTCGCTTATAGGCATTGATCCTTTTGCAGAACTGCCGTTCGCAAGACTCGGCGTTAATAGCGCTCCAAGTAGCAACAGCTTATTAAACAACCTGTTTAACGCCGACTCACAATCTAATGCGTCAAACCCAGCAGCCGGGCTCATTATGAGTGAAGCGTCGGCTACACGGCTGGCTTTATCTGCTGGCGATAAGCTACAACTACGAACCAGCAATCGATTTGTTGATACTCATTTAATAGGCAGCCTGGCATCAGACAATCCGGCAGCCAATGAGGGCTTGCTGATTGGCGATATCGCTTTAGTTCAAGGCTTACTCGAACGCGGCGACAAGATAGATCGCATTGACATCATCGCTGATGATTCAATGGCGCAAACCATTCGCGACACACTACCTGACACATTAAAGCTGAACAATGCAGCCTCACGCACACAAACCATGCTGGCGATGACACGCGGGTTTCAAATCAATTTAACCGCGATGAGCTTGCTGTCTTTATTAGTTGGCGCGTTCCTGATTCACAACACCATGAGTTTCACGGTCTTACAGCGTCGAGAATTGTTTGCGGTTAAACGCACCATTGGTATTAGCAGCCCCTTGTTGTTTGCATCCATATTGATTGAAGCTGTGCTAATTAGTTTAATAGGCTCAACGATCGGCGTTCTGCTCGGATTGCTTCTGGGGCAGCAGTTAATAAAGCTCACCACACAAACCATCAACGATTTGTATTTTGTGCTGCATGTACAGGAAATCTGGTTCACGCCATGGTTGTTTTTCGGTGGCCTTCTACTCGGTATTACCTGCAGCGTTATCGCCGCCAGCGTCAGTGCGCTGGATGCAGCCCGGACCAATCCGGTGCAGGCGCATCAACGCTCTGCAACAGAACAAAAAACCCGCGCCGTGCTACCTGCACTGGCAAGCCTCGGCCTTGTAATTATGTTATTGGGCCTGGCATTAGCAACAACGCCATCGCAATCGTTGTTATTAGGTTTTATAGCGCTGATGCTGCTCATTGTTGGATACGGATTATTGTTGCCGTTCTTTAGTTTCCACACATCAAGGTGGCTGAAGCAAGCGCTATCTGGTTTGTCTCCGGTAGCCTCCATGGCGGCTGGCAGTGTTGAGCGCAATATCAGCCGAACCGGTCTTGCCATTGCCGCTTTAACCGTGGCGGTGTCTGCAACGTTCGGCGTGGATGTAATGATTGGCAGTTTTCGTGGCTCTGTGGATACCTGGCTTGGAAATACATTACGAAGCGATGTGTACTTATCCGTGCCAGCAACAGTGGTCACTCGCAACGACGCCGCTTTGGATGACGTTATCTTAAAAACGGTCCAACAAACCGACGGTATTCGATCTATCAGTCGCGGGCTAAAATTTAAAACCCAAAGCAACATCGGCGAATTCGACACACTGGCACTGACGCCTCATAATAATCAACCTATCGGCATCACATTTATCAGTGATAATCCAGAACTTGCCTGGCATCAATTTGTATCTGAACAAGGCGTGTTGATAAGCGAACCATTGGCAACAAAATATCAATTGGGGCCCGGGGACAACCTGAGACTGTTCACCGAGCTTGAAGGTGATCAAACATTTAACGTCGCTGGTGTTGTCCGGGACTACACCTCAAGCCACGGTCAAATGACATTACATCGCGACACGTACAACGCTTACTGGCGTAATCGCGCAGACTCTACCATTGGTATTATTTATCAAGACAATATCGACAAGTCCACCGCCACAGAAAACTTACGAATCCAACTTAGCAAAACCAATCAGGCATTGCAGGTACAGGCCAATAGCGACATTCACGAAAACTCACTCGCCATTTTCGACAGGACATTCGAAGTAACACGCGTGTTGCGATGGCTTACCGTAGGAGTGGCCTTTGTCGGTATATTCAGCGCCTTACTGGCACTTAACTTAGAACGTGCACGAGAATTTGCCGTATTGCGTGCGACGGGGTCTTCGCGCAGACAACTGCTATCTTTGATAACTGCTCAAACCTTGTGGATGGGGTTGCTTGCAGGCACTCTGGCTATTCCGTTGGGTTGGATGATGGCAAAAATTCTGATACACATTATTAATTTACGCTCTTTTGGCTGGAGCATGGATAGTTTCATTCCAAGCGGCACTATTTCATCCACTTTTCTACTTTCGTGTACAGCGGCACTGCTGGCAGGATTGTATCCAGCATGGCGATTGAGTCAGTCCAAAATCGCCAGACAACTTAGAGATGAATAGACATGGGTCGAATGAACATGGATTAAATTAACATGGGTCGAATGAACATGGGATGAACAGTCAACACATGGATGACGATCAGATAACTGAGTTTAATGCAAATAATTTAACCGATAGCATCAATTTAATTCAAGGCAGATGGTATTTATTGCCTGGCGCAACCAGTTTTATGCCTAAGCTCTCCATCCATACCATAGGAACACTCGGTTGGCATGATCGGCAAACCTGAATAACCGATTACTTGCAATTCATCCATGCGTCTATTCCATACAATTGTATGATCATGCTGATCGTAACTATTATCAATTGCTGTGAATACGGATGTGTAATGGCCTTTGCAAACGAGCGGACTGGCATCGGTCTCCCTAAAGCAATTTAGCATGCCCGTGCTTTGATGCAACACTTCGCAACCGGCTTGTATCAACGCATCTGTTACTGATTTGATTTCGGGCCTGGTATTGAGCCGGTACTCAATATGATTATTTTTAGGCTTTCTTCAAGCGGTACTGCTTCCACGCCGACTGGCACAAGCTCGAGCGAACAAAGGCTGGAGTGAAGGTCGCCGTTTTGTTCGCTGACATAAACCCGATACTTAACATCAGGCGCGAACGTATATCCACACATGCTCTCATTCATACAGTTTAAAGTGATATCCACGGTGGCTCTGGGGTCACCTTTTAGAATGTCGAATTGATTAAACTTATATACAACCGATCTGCCCACTTGCTGCCTGGGCTCGGTACTAATGTACCCGGTAAAGACAAAATCCGAGTTGGCCAGTTGCTCGCTGACTGAGCCAGGCGCACAGCTGCAGGCAAAAAACCTCATTTGGCAATGCACACAATATACCGGCCGCGATAACACTCAATGCGTGACTGAGTTGCTTACTCAAAGCCGTGATGTCTATGTTGCTCTCCTCGCTATCAAATCCAGCTCGTGGCCTCACGTTTGCATGTCTTCAGGCACAAGTGGCTCGACACCGATGCTGCAAAACGAAAACTAATACCGATTCTGTGAACTGGCTGGCACCTGCTTTATGACGTAGAGTCTTTAAGCGTGTTTTCATGCTGGATGTTCAAGAGCATAGCGCACCAACCGGTGCAATAAGAATTTAGATCTTCAGAGTAAGCTGCAATCCGCATGAACAAACCAACAGATTATCCCATGGATGCACCACAGGCTAACCTTGCCGGGGAACAGCCAGACAGTGATTACACATTGGCTATGCTGCGTGAACGTCTTGCCGACAAAAAAACGGTAACAGACGAAATGATTCGGGTCGCACGAGCCAAAATGGACTCTGCTCACTCAGCAACAGCACAAACTGATTTGACAATTAAAGGCAAGCGCAAGCTGGATCGACTTCGTAAGCGTTTTCGTTAAGCGGGCGCTCTAAAGCACCGCCTCTTCATATATCACCAACCTCTTTATAAAGCACCAGCCTCTTTAAGCATGTTGGCAATGGCTTGCGCCAAAGCACGATATCCGGTTCTATTAAAGTGCACACTGTCGGATTTCATGTTCGGCTGGCGTAATAAGGATGCAACGATTTCATCTTCAATAGGTAAATCGTGAGATTCTGCCAAGTCACTATAAAATTGAGCCGTGCTCGAAAAAAGCTGTTTACGCGGCAAGCCAACCAGAGCAATTTGAATACCTCGCTCTTTGGCCAGCACTATCATCGCATCCAGATTCGACTCGGTTTTAGTTAAATCCAGATTACGCAAAATATCATTGCCACCTTCAAACAAAATCAATAAAGCGGGGGCTTCGTCATCCAACACAGTGGCAATGCGCTCCAGTCCTTCCGTGGTGGTCTCACCTGACACGCCAGCGTTGACTACTTTCTTGCCGGTAATCTCGCTTAGTATGGCCGGATAGGCGTGTTCCTGTGATACGCCTTTTCCTGCCGTGAGGCTATCGCCAAAGGCCACGATGACATCATCTGAACTCAGGGCTTGCAATTGGGCGCCGCCACACCCACATAGCAGTAAGCATACAAGTATTGTCCACAGTTTCATGGTTGAAAACCTCAAGTCGTTATAATGCTCACTCCGGGTACACCTGCAATTGAGCGTCCACCTGTAGCCACGCCATAACCAAGACATTATGAACATTCGAAAAACGATAGGGTTTGTCCTGCTCTTGTGCGCCTACGGCTTGCTGATACCCGGTTTAACCCAACCTATGCTTAGTGTATCGGGCACTGTGGAAAAATCAAAACTTGTCAGCGTAGGCCAGGACATGTTCAGAAACAGTAAGGACATACCAGGCTTATTCAAAGACTTGGTCGACCCACTAATCGATAGCGTCGAAGTGTCTGGAACCGTGCCGGCGTTCAGCAAAACCAATAGCATTCTGGGCACAGCCAATGAGCTCTATTCAAACAATCATGTACCTGTAGCGGTTTTAATTCTGTTATTCAGTGTCGGCATACCGCTGATCAAAGCACTGCTGCTCATTGCAGCTCACCTGCCGCTAAGCGACATATTAAAACAACGATTTTTATGGCTTAGCGCCGTGACCAGTAAGTGGTCAATGGTAGATGTGTTTGTTGTGGCCATCTTCGTGGCCTATCTGGCAGCGAACGGTCTCAGAGAAAGTCGCGGCCTGGTGGACTTTGAATCGGAACTGGGAGCCGGCTTTTATTATTTTTTGGGATACTGTTTATTATCGATTGTAGCCAACCAACTATTGGCGGGAACGATAAGCTGGCAACGTACAGGCGAACAAGTCAGCAGCAACGTTAGCAAAGAATCTGGCAAAGAAGTCGGTGAAAACGAAACTAAGGTGTAACGGTAAAAACGTTCCGAGTCCAGGTAGAGCGGCCGAATCGATTAACTGCACGCACTCGCCATGCATGGCCGATACCGGCTTGCAAGGTGACGGTACGAGTAAGTCGACACAGCTCATTACCCTGACATACCGTTGTGGCTGGTAAGTTAGTTAGAGAGTCAGTCATCTCCGAATTTACGCCATCAAACAGATGAAAATCATAGCCTGTTGCATCGGGAATCGGGCGCCATATAAAATCAACTAAAGACCCTGCTTTAACTTCAGCTGCATTTGTCGGCTGTATTACAGCTGGTTCTCTTGGTGCACCTAGTTCACTGCTTGTACTACTATCCACCATGCTGAATCGGTGCCGCGTCCAATTAGATAAACCTGCATAGTTGCCTGCGCGTACACGCCAGGCGTGATCTTTCATACTTGGAAGAGACACATTGAGTGTGATACTGCATTGACCATCGGAGCAAACGTTTCTGGGCAAGATATTACGCTGATAATACTTTTGAATGTCGCCGGTGCTGCGATCAAAAATATGAAACTCGTAGTACTCGGCTTCATCACTTTCCTGCCATACAAAAGTAGTTTCGGTATTTGCAACGACATTTTCATCATTTGCAGGAATCAAATTGATTGGGATGCTGGGCGCTCGCTCGTATACCGGGCCAGCCGCGCACCCAGCTAATACAACCAGCGAGATGAACCCGGCGACAAGCTGAAATGGTTTTCTGATTAAACTGTTCATCGTTCTTCCATACAAAAATCTAAAACACGCAAATATCTTAAAAATACCTAAAACCCACAAATTGTTAATGCAATCCTGTCAGCGAACGAAAGGGCATACCAACCTCGCTAACCTACTATCGCATGAAAAAAAAAGCACCGACGATAGCGTCGAGTCGACGACAAGATTGTAAACAGAATCACATTTTGCCACCTGAGTCACATATTGGTTGCCAAAACCTGTGGCCCGGCACGTAAGTTAACGCCAATTTCAACTGAATTCATCGAAAATCGGCCGATACATACAAGGCTATTCCGCGAGTTGCAGAAGTACATCCAGACAATGCAAGCAAATAACATGCAAACCACCCAAAAGCTGGCCAGCGTGGTTTTTTCGACTATCTTGCTCACATCCTGTGGAGCAGGCAGTGGCGATCAAAACAGCGCATCCAACCCACCCGAAGTAGCACAAGCAACACAGGCACAACCCCAAATAACAACCCCCACAGCATTACCAAGTGCACCCACACTACAAGTCACGACAGACACCGAGAGCGTAACCACCGGTATAGCAGCCACTGCAGAGCAAGCTACGCAGCCTGAAACGCAAGCGATACCAGCAGAACTGCCTGAAGTCGTCACTTTGTCCGAATCCGAAACACAGACACTAATCAATACCAATACACTTCCCGATGGTGATTCGGACGGCATTACAGTGGTCGACACCGGTATTCCGGTAGAACCAGAAATAATTGTCGTAGAGGAAACCTCAAACGAGACAAACGGTGATGCTGCAGAAACTACAGACACCTCTGGCGAAGAGGAAGCACCGGAGCAATCAACAGATGAGGCACCACCTGAGCCAACTGTACATCCCACTGATTCGGAAGCTGAACCAGAACAACCACAAGAAGAGACTAGTACCGAACCTCCCGAACCACTGGTCACTGTCGCCTGCACGGCATCACAAGCTGACATTCAAACAAGCACAATACAACTGATCAACGAGGCGCGAGCCGTTGAGCGCATGTGTGGAGGTGTGCTTTTTGAAGCTACAACCGCTCTGACATGGAATACAAAATTACAAGATGCAGCACAAGCGCATTCACTGGACATGAGTCAAAACAATTTCTTCTCACATGATGGTAGTGATGGCTCCACAGTGTCACAACGGGCAGACACCCAACAATATGACTGGCGCTCCCTTGGCGAGAACATTGCCGCAGGGCAACAAACAACCGAGCTGGTTGTTCAGGCATGGCTCGATAGCGCAGGGCATTGCGCTAATTTAATGAACCCAAAATTCAAAGAGACTGCAGTGGTCTGTGTTGAAGACGATACTGCTCAATACCGCCAGTACTGGACCAACGTTCTGGGTACCAGCTTTTAGCTTGTGAATCAAAGCCGGAAGCATTAATGTATTTCCGGTTATGTTAATTTTCCTAAGCGCTGTTTTTTTTCTTATTATTACGCCCGGACCCGGCGTCTTGTCGGTAGCCGGTGTCAGTGCAGCTTTTGGCGCACGACCTGCCTGTCACTATTTATTCGGATTGTTTATCGGCACTAACCTTGTGGCACTGACAGTGGTTAGTGGCCTTGCAGGTTTAATGCTGGCTCATCCATTGGTTCGTCCGGTACTGCTTTACGCATCGGTTGCCTACTTAACCTACCTCGCCGCCCGCATAGCCTTTAGCGGGACCAATATCGCTTTTATAAAAAAACAGTCAATACCCAATGCGGTTGACGGTGTTTTGCTGCAATTGATTAATCCGAAAGCTTACGTGGTAAACACCACTTTGTTTGCCGGATTTCCATTCGCACAATTTTCCTCTACCACGGAGGTCATCTGGAAATTCTTGCTGATCAGTATTGTCTGGATTCCAATCCACGTTCTGTGGTTACTCGCAGGGCTTGCGCTTAAGCGAATGGATTTACCGCAGCACGTACAGCGGCGAATAAATTATGGCATGGGACTGTCGTTGCTACTGGTTGTGCTTCTGGCCGTAATCTACAATGCAGGCTGAAACACAAAGGTTTTACAAGTTGAAACGCAAGCATGACGACTTTGAAAGCGGTTGACATAGACAAAATTAATCGCGCGCCGTTGTGGTGCGGTGTCTCACCGTCTATGCGGCTGTGCTTGAAGGCGCAAAAGCCATGCAAGAACTACAAAAGTAAAGCCTGCAAGTACGCTAAACTTGGGATCCTTATTCGTCTTTAAGCAATCTTAGTGAGCAACTCCAATAAAAACACCTGGAAAACACATTCGGTAACAGAGGTGTATGACAATCCGTGGATTACAGTGAGTCACCGTGAGGTGACTGCACCAACCGGCAACGACGGAATCTATGGTTTGGTGCATTTCAAACACACCGCAGTAGCGGTGGTGCCCATTGATGAACACGGCAATACGTGGCTGGTCGGTCAACACCGCTATACACTCGACCAATACACTTGGGAAATACCTGAAGGCGGCGGCATGCCTCATGAGAACGTAATAGACGTAGCTCACAGAGAGCTGCGTGAGGAAACCGGTATTGTTGCCAGCCGGTGGACCCATTTGCTTGAAATGTATACATCCAACTCGGTCTCCAACGAGTTCGCTGTCGGTTATGTCGCGCAAGGCTTAAGTTTTGGGGAAACCGAACCAGATGAGACTGAAGTATTAGCCATAAAAAAAGTACCGCTGCAAACAGCCATCAATATGGTGATGAGTGGTGAGATAACCGACGGGCTTGCCATGGTCTGTTTAATGAAAGTTCAATTGATGTTTGATCGGGGTGAACTGACTTTATGAGCCGACAAGTTATGTTTTACTTGGTCGGAGTACTGGTTGTCTTTATCACGATACTTGCACCATCAATGACGCTTGCTGCCTGGCTTACTAAAAGCTCCACAAGCGTATTCCTGTTGTTTGCAGCACTCTTTAGTATTCCTGCATTTTTTTCTTTGTGGTACAGCCTTAACAAGAGCAACAGCTTGACGTTACGGTGGGTCTGGATGCAAATATTAGGACTAGGCACTGTGCTAATGTGTTTGTTTATTCCTGCCTTGCTGTTCGCAGTCTTTTTACCCACCAATACAGTCGCTTGGCTTTTGCTCTTTGCATGGCCAGCGCTATCTTTACTGGCTGTTATACACGCCACCAAAATCAAAGTGCGCAATATTAGCTTGAGTGCACCACAACTTTCTAATAAGTTGCGTCTGGTACAGATAAGCGATATCCACATTGGTTCTCGCTCATCCAAATTTCTTGAAAACGTGGTTAACCAGGTCAATCAACAACAACCTGACTTGACTGTTATTACGGGCGACTTACTGGACGCATCGGCGGTTACTACAGACAACCTGAAAGCGTTGGCCAACATAGATTGTCCTGTTTATATGTGTATTGGCAACCATGAGCGTTACGTTGACCTGGAAAAAGCACTGGCCTCCATAGCGACACATGGGGTGAAAATTTTACGGGACCAGTCAATAACGAGCGGCCAACTACAAATAATAGGCGTGGATGACAGAGACAAACCGGGCGTTATACCCCGAGTGCTTAACGACATAGGCATCGATGGATCACGTTTTTCCATATTGCTTTATCACCGCCCCGATGGTTGGCAAGCCGCTATTGATCATGGTGTCAATCTGACCTTAGCTGGCCACACACATGCAGGACAAATGTTTCCGTTCGGACTATTGGTGAAACGCCAATACCCGAATATGGCAGGCTTGTTTGAAGCGCAAGGAAAGCATTTATATGTGTCAGTGGGCACAGGCACCTGGGGGCCAGTTTTCAGACTCGGAACACACAATGAAATGACGGTTATCGACTTAAATAAACCATAGCCTGTTCCAGCTCTGTGCCTTACTTTCTGAGGCTTACTTTGTTTGGCTTACTTAGGATCATCTAACGATATATCAACCCAGTCATCTTCATCATCATCATCGATATTTTTATCGTATCGATCATCACGAATACCCGTATCGTCGACGTTAAATCGCTCGTCTGAGAGGTCGTCTGAGTGGTTAACGGTTGCTGGCTCGTCATCAACATATTCTTCGTATGGTCGGATAACACCATGATCATCATCCTGTGTGCTTTCCATGTCTTCGAGCGTGTTGTCCATTCGATCAACCACAACCTGTGTGGTATCCAGGGTATGGTCACCATCATAGCTGGCGTCCAACTCACCCGTTGTCAGCGATTTGCTACCAGATTGAACATTCTGTGGTTGCGTCTCATTAGCGTGTTCATCACCTAAATCAATATCGGTATCATCAAAGGTCGCCAGGCGTCGCGTTTGATCTAACCTGGATTCATTGTTTGAAGAGTGTTCAGATGTGTCATCCAGAGACTCAGCACCACCGACCATGCCACCAGCAGTACCGATTCGAGCGGCTTCGCGTTGCACAATGGGTCTTAGCCACGGTTTATCAATGGGTACACCAGGATGCGCGTACTGACCACCCGGACCAATCGAGAAAGCATTTTCTTGTTCGTTATCGACATCATCCACAGACATAAGGTTTATTTGCCGCAGCATACTGATGGGCAATGCTAAAAAGAAAATCCAATAGAGTTCGCGGTTAACCAAAAACCGAGCTTCGGAGAAGTTACTGATCAGGTAGGCCACAACAAATGACATGACAAACAACACGCCCACCTGTTGACGCTCGTACTGACAATAAAATATTTCTATCAGCTGTTGCGCGACCATCAGCAACGCAATGCATGACAGCGGCAAGCCAATTTCGGAAGCCACTTGCAAAAAACCATTGTGAGCGTGGTAAACCGTCCAGGTAAAGTCGGTCAGGCTTTCCTGAATACGAATCGTGGCATCGGTCGGAAACCATATAGCACCATAGCCATACCCGGTTAGAGGCTTGTTCATGATGAGTTTCCAGGTTTGCCGCCAAACCTCTCCTCGGCCTGTTAAATCACCTGAACGCCCAACGATTTCGGCTGTATCGATGTTCGATGCCACAAAACTCAGCACACCGAGAAATAAAACAGCCATAACAACCATACGCACAAAGCCGAGCTGAAATCGAAACGCTATGTATAAGTACAAAGACAAGGCGCCTGCGATAAACATGGCAAGCAAGGAGGTAGCAGATTCACTTTTAATCAGCACGAACAACGACACGCCAGCAAACAGATAGCAAACCATTTTCATGAACATGGTTGTCGATGACGAACTCAAATTAACGTACAACAGCACCGCAATGGCAGCCCAGAAACCCAATGCATTTTTTGAGTTTAGAATGCCACTCCAGACAATCTTGCCTTCGTACTCCTGCATACCTACCGATGGCATAAATAAAGCCGCCGCTAAACTGGCCAACATAATAAAGCCCAAAACAACACCCGTTACGCGCAAGGTTGTTAACAGCGGAATCATAAAGCCCAGATAAATAGCCAGTACCGAGCAGCCCAGCAAATGCACGACGCGCTCAGCCGACACCGTTGCTTCCAGAGACCAGGAAACCGAAACGGTGGTGCCCAACAATAGAATAACGAGCAGGATACGGTAACGTGACAACCAGGAGATCCAGTTAATGCCATGACCAAACATCAAGCCCATAAAGGCTGCAAGGTAGGAAACCAACCAGAGCACGGCTATCCCACTGTGTAGCTGCGGGGCAAAATGCGTCATTAGCGTATGAAGCGCGCTGGACCCCAGTATCACGGTCATCACAAGAACAAAAATCGCGAAGACAGAGCCGCGCGGTGCTGCCATGGGTTGTGAGTAAGTTGTTACACGCACGGCAGAGAGGGATTCCAGTTAAAAATGGCTCGATAGAACATTAGCTAATGATAGCCAATGCGCCGCTGACGTGCTGGCGAAAGGGCGACAATTGCCATAAATGGTTGTATCCGTATGACGTTGCACTTGCGGTGCCAGTTAAGAAACGGGGCTTCCCCTGTCAATTTATTGAACCTGTACCACTATTTACATTTTACGCATATCGACGCCCTGCAACGAATGATCAGCCGCTTTGTGTAATATCAGCTTGGCGCGATTTTTTGTCGGTAAGATATTCTGCGTCAAATTAACCTGGTTAATCGAATCCCAAATATTATTGGCCGTTTCAGTGGCCTCAGCGGTATCAAGTGATGCGTAGTGGCTGAAATAAGCGCCTGGCTGATTGAAAACAGTTGAGCGTAATGACAAAAATCTGTCAACGTACCATTGTTTAATATCGTCAGATTTGGCATCCACATACATAGTGAAGTCGAAGAAATCAGAGACGAACAAATTTTGCTCACCTAACCTGGCTCCTCTGGTCTGCAATACATTTAAACCTTCTACGATCAAAATATCAGGTTGATCAACCGTAATATATTTGTCTGGCACAATGTCGTATTGCATATGCGAGTAAACCGGTGCTTTTAAATTGCGCTTGCCACTTTTTACATCCGATAAAAATTTTAATAAAGCCGGGCGATCAAAACTTTCAGGAAAACCCTTGCGACTCATAAGATCACGTTCTTCAAGTATGGCCGTGGGTAGCAAAAAACCATCAGTGGACACTAACTCGACAACCGGATGCTCTGGCCATCGCGCCAACAAGGAGCGTAGCACTCGCGCAACCGTGCTCTTGCCAACAGCAACAGAGCCTGCGATACCTATAATGTAAGGTACTTTGCCCGACTCAATTTCCAGGAATTTTCGAATACCCACATTAAGCTGTTGTACTGAGTCAACATGAAAGCTGAGTAGACGCGAGAGCGGTAAATAAACCTGCTCAACCTCTGTCATCGAAACCCGCTCATTCTTACCGCGCAGTTGTGTCAGCTCGGTTTCGCTCAGCGGTTGAGGTGTGTTGCGCCTCAGTGCAGCCCATTCATCAATTGAGAAATGACGATAAGGAGATTGGTCTTGATCGGTCATACTAATGTGTGCAGAGCGAAGCAATTCTGCGTTTTAGCGAGGCGAAGAGTGCCTGTGCACAGTATAAACTAAACCAAAGGGCCGATTAATACCGGCCCTCTGTTGTCAGTTGTTTCGAGAATCAACTCCCAATTTATTTAGTGGAAGCCAGGTTTACGGACGCAATAAACCCACTGTGCTCCAGCCGCTACCAGCCAGATCACCAATATCATCTATGACATCCAAAGCCTCATCCTTGCCTGAATTGAAGTCATCTCTTCGATCATTAACAAAGTCATCAGCCGCATCTTCAGCGGCATCGCGGATTCTTTCACGATTGGCGAACACAACATCGGCTGTGTCGAAGACATCCTTCGCACCATCAAGAGCCTCTCCCGTAGCAAAGTCGATATATTCGTTACCAGGAACATGCTCCCATACAGCTCTTACCTGCTCTAACTTTTATTGTCCAGTAAAGTAGACTTCCTAACCATTTTCGCATACCGATTGTCATCGACACTGGCATTACGAGATGAAGGAATAGCCAATTGATCAGTATCACGTACTGTGTAATTTTCAGGATTCAATCCGATATCGAGATGTCGATTACCGACTTCTGTTAACGACTCGCCATTGGAGCTTAAGTCGGTAACACCAGCCAGCACTATCGTGTATTCATGCTTTCCATCACCGTCAATGTCTTCGTGCTTTATAATCTCAAATTCATCTTCCTGAATAAGCGTCTCTTCAGCGGTGTCTTGTATGGTTCGAGATATGGTAGCGCGACCAAGTTCCTGACCATCAAACTTCTCTCTATAATCATAAGCGTCTCGATAATTCGGATCAAAATCCCGACGCTGCTCGGTATCAAACGCGCCACTAACGTCTCCTTTACCATTAGGTATTGGGACAGGTGGTCTATTTACCCTAACGCCATAGGAATAAGGCGCATCCTGAATCGGTGCGTTGAGATTGCGTGACTCCAACGAACGTCTGTAGGTGGAAGAAGTCACTGGGTTGTATCTGTCAATTGACATAAGATTATGTCCTTTCAGGTGGGTTTGCAGATACTATAAAAGTCATCATCTCTCAGGAATACTGGGAATTACCCTAGCTTTTCAATGATTTCGCGTGTTCAAAATGGCATAAATACTACCTGAGTCTCGAAAAACAGCCGAGCCGCAAATTTACCGATTGTATTAATTTAACTTCAGGCGATAGAATAGTGACCAGCACTCGATGAATCCGGGCAAGCACTTTCGTCTTTTCTTGGCATAAATGATGGCGCGCTGACTAACGCCAGAGGTAGCGCGAGATCTAAATCAAGATGACGCGCAAGATGTTGCGCAAGATCGTCGATTGGAATCAACTTATTAACTTTTTATACGGACAACTCAACAATGAAGCTTATCAAACTATCTTTTTGCACCGTCAGTCTTATCGCTTTGGCAGCCTGCAGTAGTGGTGGTTCCGACAGCACTCCTACAGCACAAGATGCATTGCAAGGTACATGGTCGAGCGCGTGTTTCCCTGATACAGAAGATGGAGATTCACAACGAAACGATTTCCTGGTCGTAGGCAATACTTTCACGTTCTCAGAAGTTAACTTTGTAAACTCAACAACGTGCGACAGCACATTGTCTTTAAGCTTCAATGAACACGGTACATTCATTATTCCTGTCGAAGTGACTGAGCTGGCTGGTGGGAGTGCCAATCACGTTGACGCCACCTACACACGGGGCTCAGTAACGGCAAGTGAAGGCTTTTTGGAAGCCCTTGCAGCAGGCGGCACGACTTTAGAAGATCAACTATCTGCTGCCGGCATCACCGGTGACTTAAACAATCTGTCACTGGCTGAAATTGGTCGCATTCAAGCTGAGTTCTATTCTATTTATAGAATTAACGCGCTTGTGGGCGGCGGCAGCGAATTGCAATTTGGTGAAGACGACTCTGGGTTCGACGGCTCATCAGAAGCACTACGCCCAATAGAGCTTAGCCCTGACGCAAGATTCACCAAGGTTGAGTGAATCGCGCTGGACAGTTCAGTACAAACTCTATCTATGATCAGCACGCGCCCGATGCAGGTGGGCGCGTGTGAAAAAGTCACTGGCTTATGTTGCAGTTTCTTACTAGCCGCTAAGCTTTCTCGACTTCGCTGTGCAGTTTAAGCACATTATTGCCATCTTCAACCCGAATGTAATAGGCCGGGTTGTCTTTACTGCCATTGCGGGTGACTTCACTGCCATCAATCTTACGGGTCGTTTTTTCTTCAAACACAGATTGTATCGTGCCACTGGCACTCCCCTGACCCCACGACCATGAAACCTTGTCGTCCTCTTTATAAAATGCCATCGTTACATTTCCTCATAATTATCATTGACGAATTTTACCCAGAACGAATATGCCTACCCTGCATTACGTGGTTGGCACCACGGGTTTTTCCAACCGGCCATCTTTTTCACAGGTGTTCAGCATCAACATATTCGAGAGTGGATAAGCTCTGAAGCTAATAGTGTACATCTGCGATAAAAGAGTTCAACTCAGATTGTAAATATTGCACAGCGCTAGCTATACGCGGTATGAAGGTACAAACTTATCAATAAGTCATCGGAGATGTTTTGTATAAGCATTCCATTAGCGATGCAAAAAAAAGATTCAGACAAGGTGGATAAATGAGCAAGCCGACAAAAAATAAAGCAAAAGCCGATGAAAGCGCCTACCCAGGCGATGATTACTGGCGCGCAGTTGATAAAGACGGGGCGGTCGATCCCGAGGGTGAAGCGAAGGATCTAAAAACTAACGTTACAAGCGATGATGAGGAAACACAGAATAAAGCACCGACCGATAATAGCGATACAAATAAACAATCTGACGAAAATAAAAGATAACTAAATAGTTACAAGCCGTATGTTAAACAACTCCAAACGCGCCTGGTTTGATCAGACCAAAGCTAGTTTTCGCTAAGTTTTGGCTCTGCCAACACTGTAGTTTTTTTGCCAATAAAAGCATAACTGGATCAAGGTATCGGGACAAAATTTGCTTTAAACGGTGAACTCGGTATAAAAGCTTGAACACGCGTGGAGCCAACGCCCAGATGTTCATATAGCATACAGTTTTGGAGAACTAGTTATGAACAACAAGTTGGCTCTTATTGTCGTTGGTTTATTTATGGCTAACTTCGCAAGTTTAGCGCAAGCCGAGCGTGTCAGTAGTTCTGCGTCAATTAACATTAGCATCACAAAGCTGCCTCCACCACTGATTGTCGAACCGTTTAAATGCTCGCAAGGCACCTGCGCCATTATTACTGCGGACAACACCATAATGCATGTTGTTTGCGAAACAAGGCCAGACCAGGCATCAGCCTGCCTGTACTCACCTGAATAGCGAAAACACTTTTACGCGTTCGATCAATCGTGTATACCATCACTTATATATACGATTGCATACCAGCGCACAATGAGCGGAACGCCTGTGCATATTCAACAGCTCAGAAGTCATGCAAGTCGAACGACTCGTAACGTGCTGTTCGGTTGAATCGTTTTACATTCGCATTCCGTCTTGGCTTACAAGGTCATATGCGCATCAAAGCCAAGCCTTGATTTTTTTCGTCATCGCCGCTGCCGATAACTCAAAGCCTCAACAACATGACTTGATTGGAGCGCAACACACTGCTCCAAATCAGCAATCGTTCTCGATACGCGTAAAACCCGATGTACAGCCCGCAATGACAAAGCCAATTTATCAGTGGCTTCATCAAGCAACTGTCGAGTATCACTATCAATAGCTGCAAATTCTGCCAATAATTTTCCACTGAGCAAATTATTACTCTGGCGTTGACGTTTTAACTGCACGGCTCTGGCGGTTGATACCCTGATTCGAATGGTCTCACTGGACTCTTCAACTTCAGTTGAATTAAACACCTCACGAGACAATCGAGCCACGTGTACATGCAAATCAATTCTGTCCAGAAACGGCCCCGACACACGCATTGCATAACGGGCAATTTGATCGGGGGTACAGCGACATAGGATGTCCGGGTCGCCGTTATAACCGCACGGGCATGGATTCATTGCTGCCACCAATTGAAAGCGCGCTGGAAAACGGCTTTGTTTAGCCGCCCGTGAAATACTGATAGAACCAGTTTCCATAGGTTCTCGCAACACATCCAACACATGCCGAGGAAACTCGCTTAGTTCATCCAAAAATAAAACACCATTGTGAGCCAATGAAATTTCTCCCGGCATGGGCGTTGGACCACCACCAACCAGGGCCACACCAGAAGCAGTATGGTGAGGAGCGCGAAAAGGACGTACTCCCCAAGTCGACTCATGAAACCCCGTGTGACTAATAGACTGAACCGAAGCCGTTTCAGTTGATTCTCGTTGTGTCATAACAGGTTGTATACTCGGCATCCGACTGGCCAACATAGACTTGCCCGTGCCAGGAGGACCCACCATCAATATATTGTGTGCACCAGCTGCAGCAATTTCCATCGCTCGCCTTGCTCTTTGCTGGCCACGAACGTCTGACATATCCGCTCTTGATGCGCCATCTTCATTCTCCAATTTCCTTATATTGCTCAGGTGCTTTACAGGTAACAATTTCTTATTATTTAACTGCTCAACCAATAAATACAAGTCTGCAGCAAAATGCAATTGATCAGATGCACTGAGCATGGCCTCTTGTTTGTTAACCGCAGGCATAAGCAACGACTGGCTCGAGTTATAAAACGCCAACGCAGTTGGCAAAGCACCAGAGACTGAACGAATACTACCCGTCAAGCCCAACTCCCCCACTACGATCATGTTTTGCAGCGTACGTTCTGCTAGTTGTCCTGTAGCAACCAAGACACCCAACGCAATGGGTAAATCAAAACGACCACCTTGTTTGGGTAAATCAGCCGGCGCTAAATTAACAACGATTTTTGACTGAGGATATTCAAAGTTTGAATACATGATCGCAGCCTTAACACGATCCTTGCTTTCTCTTACAGCTGATTGGGGCAAGCCAACGATCGACATCCCTGGCAAGCCCCCACCCAAGTGGACTTCAACGGTAACTGGAAGGGCTGAGATTCCGGACAAGGTGCAAGAGCGCACCGTTGCGTATGACATTAGAACATCCTTGTTCTTTTATGATAAGTATTTCAAGCATACTTGCCACACGGTGCTTGAGCAACACCAGAGTTTAAAACTAGACAAAAGTTGCAATCGAATGCGAAGATTAAGAACTAAACTGGGGTCAGGTCTTTGATTTTGAATAAAGGGGACGGAGGGATTTATTATTGTCCACAGCTATGCTGTGGACAATAATAAATCCCTCCGTCCCCTTTATTCAAAATCAAAGACCTGACCCCGGTTTACCTGCCTATACTGGAACAATGCTATTGAAAACGATTAATATTCAACTTCTGTTAGTGGTGCTTTTGCTTGGCGGGTCTGAATCAGGTCTCGCTCAGCAGGGTACTTTCACGGCACTTAAAGATTGCGAGGCTACCAAAGCACTCAGACAGGACAATCCGGGCAATATTCGGATTTCTGTCGGTGAAACTTATCGGTTTTTTAACACCAACAAAGAACCACCGACGCACTACTTGATCGATATCCCCGACGCGCCAGCAACCAACAGACGTTGGGTAGACATCGACTGCGGCGATCTTAATGTCGATAGCAATATTGCAAAAGACGCCAATGGTGATAAAAAAACCGAGAGTAGTAGAAAAACTCAGAGTTATAGAAAAACTAAAAACCAAACGCAAACCATAGAACCAGACAGCATTGAAAATGTGCTTGCCGCAAGCTGGCAACCCACCTTCTGTGCAACAAACCGCGGCGCCAGTAAAAAAGAGTGTCAATCACAAACAGCCAATCGACCCGATGCCACTCAGTTTTCTATTCACGGTTTATGGCCTGACGACTTGAACGATAAAGATATCTTTCCTTGCTATTGCGGAGATGGAAAACCAGTGTCGTGCAGAACAAAACAGAAAGCGGCCAAAATAATCACCTTATCGGATAACTTGTGGAATCAACTTGAAATAGTGATGCCTGGTGTGCAGTCCGGCCTGCACCTGCATGAATGGTCAAAACATGGTACGTGCTACGAGGACTTTATCAGCGGTGATGATAACGGTGCAGATGCAGAGGAATATTACGCCGAGACTGTGTCTCTCATTAATGACTTGAATGCCAGCGAAGTCAGGGAATTGTTTGTTGCCAATTTGGGCAAAGAGCTTACGCTGAAGGAAGTTAAAAGCAGCTTCGATAAATCCTTTGGCAAGCGCGCAGGAGATCGTGTGTTTATGAATTGCTCTCGCATCAAAGGCAAAGACTATATATCGGAACTATGGATTAGTTTGGCAGGCGCAATATCGGTAGACAGCGATTTTAAAACCTTAATTCAAAACGCACCAACGACTGACTCATCGTCTAATCGCCGACCATGTTATAGCGGCATTGTGTCAAGAGTTAAGGGCTGATTTATAAGTTACGCCCTTAAGGAACATGCGGCTACACAAATCCAACTCTGGCGTGGCGCCGTATAGACCTAACAGGTTTATACCCCAGCTAAACCACCAACTGGCGCATATAGATTAACGCACAGGTCACTCAAGCTTATGAAAACCATGATCAAGTTCACTTTATTTTCACTTTGTGTTGGTGTAGCTCAAACAGCAAACGCCAATTTGCAGGTCAACTTCATTGAAAGCGCACCCAAAGATAGCTTTGTCATCACAAACATCGGCCAGTGTGATTTAACCAACTTAACGGTCGAAATTGACCTGAGTAACAGCGCGGGAAAATTAATTTTTGATACCTCAGCAACCGGAGCCGGGGTCGAAGTGTTTCAACCTTTCGAAGTAAAAGAAGGTGCCGTTAAATTGCAATCATCAGCTTCCGTTGCCGATGGCGATAAAAGCCTGACAGTCAGTATCGATCAGCTCCCAGCAGATCACGCGGTGAGTTTTACCATAGACGTTGATGACACCCTGCCCAAGAGCAGCCTTGGGCAGATCAGAGTAGCAGGCTCTGAGGTGCAAGGTGCTGAAGTTCGCTTATTGGCCAGCGATGCGAATGTTGCCGAGGAAGCGATTCAGGAAGCTGCATTTAGTGTAGACAAGATCGCAACCATCGAGTTGAAACCCTGCGCAATTTAACGCATGTCAAATAGCGCCTGAAAAATAGCGTCAAAGACGTAGCGAAAGTTAAGTAGCGCCTGATAAGTAACGAAGCGCAAGTCAGACTAGCTGCTTGATCGCACAGGTATCTTTATCTATTCAGCGCCTTGCGACTCAAGCGCGGCTACACGAGACTCAAGCGCTTCGAGTTTTTCTCGAGTGCGTCTAAGCACTTCGGCCTGCACGTCAAATTCTTCACGGGTCACCAAATCCAGATTACCCAACGCGCTTTGCACAGCAGACTTGGCATTACGCTCAAAATCGTTTTTTAGTTCACTGGCACCTGGCGGCAACAACTTACCAAGCGACTCGGCAATTTCGTCAAACACTCTTGCATCTATCATTCGATTTTCCATTCATTTTATTTATAAAAGTGCGCAGCTTTAATCCGCATTCTTTTTTTTAAAGACTGTCTACTTTTTAAGAAATCGCTCTAGCGGATTGAAATGCACAAACGGGATTTGCAGTGGCACCTGAGCGTACTTGAAAAAAGGAATCAGTATCATGCCAGCAATAAAGCCACCAATGTGAGCACCAAATGCAACACCACCACCCTCAGAGCTTGTCGTGACAGAACTGAACAGCTGCATACCAAACCAAACGCCCAGCACCACCAATGCAGTCACTTTTATGCGGTATAGGATAACAAATATAGGAATCATGACCGTGACTCTGGTCATGGGATACAACAATATATAAGCACCCAAGACGCCTGATATTGCGCCGCTTGCACCAATCATCGGGATTTGCGACGTGGTGTCTGGCAACGCCTGAGCAAGCACAGCAGCGATGCCACATAAAACATAAAACACGATGAACTTGCCGTGCCCCATGTCTGCTTCAACATTGTTACCAAACACCCACAGATAAAGCATATTGCCGATAAGATGCATCCATCCGCCATGTAAAAACATGGACGTAAACATCGTCACGCTACTTGGCACCCATGCCAGCCCGGGTTCGAGCTGCATATGCCCAAACAGCACAGCAGGTGTTACCCCCAACGCATACACAATACGGTTTTGATCACCCTGCCCATGCGTGACCTGCCACAAAAAAACACCAATACAAATAGCCATAAAGGTATAGGTGACATACGGGATTACGCGTATCGGGTTCTCATCATGGATGGGGAACATAAAATTCTCTCAAGAACTTCGTACCACGGGCGATACGGATTATATGATTCTATTCGCTTTACTAGGAATTTTAGTTGTACTGGCTGAAATTAACTTTCAGCTACGTATAGCGCTGCGCCGTTTTCGCACTGCGCATAAATACCGGGCGCCCTTCTGAGGACTCTTTTTTAGCGTATTTGTATCCCAGACCAGTAAAGTCATATAAATCATCAGCAGCAGTGCATTTCTCTTGCACTAAGTACCTCGCCATCGCTCCTCGCGCTTTTTTAGCAAAAAAGCTGATGACTTTGTACCCGCTCTCTTTTTCATCTTTAAACACAGGTTCTACTAAAGGCGCGTCGAGTAAAGGTTTTTTCACCGATTTAAAATACTCGTTAGAGGCAAGATTAACCACCAATGGATTATCAAACGATTGCAACTCTTCGTTAAGACTATCCGTAATACGTGTACCCCAGAACTCATACAGATTTTTACCACGTCGGGTTTTTAATGACGTCCCCATTTCCAAACGATAGGGCAACATTTGGTCTAGTGGCTTTAACACCCCGTAAAGACCTGACAATATACGAATGTGTTTTTGTGCCCGCTTAATTTCGGTCAAGGTCATGGTGTCGGCATCCAAACCCACATACACATCGCCCCGAAACGCCTGTATGGAGGGTCGAGCAGCATAATCAGGAAATGGCATTTCCCATGCACCAAATCGTTCTGCATTGAGCTCGGCCAGTGCATCGCTGATGTTCATCAGCTTACCCAAGCGCTTCGGCTTGTATTGACGCAGCGTCGTCACCAGCTTTTCTGACTCATCGAGAAACGCAGGTGTTGTGACTTTTTTTGTTCTCGGGGCCGTTTCAAAATCAAGGGTTTTAGCCGGCGAAAGTAGTATTAACATGTCAATTTAACTCGAGAAGATCTGATCACTATACAACATCGCATTGCGTCTAAACTACAATCAGCAACTGCAAGAACCAATTGGCAGCCGTATGGATAAAACCAAGCACCGGTAAACCCACTACTGAGAGCAGCAACAAACCAAGCAGTAGATACATCCCGTATCGCTGATTCAGATCACGATAGGTTTGGGACAGTTTTTTAGGAAGAAAGTACGGCAAAATGTGATGACCATCCAATATGCCCAAGGGGATCATATTAAATATCATCAATATCAAATTAATTTGCACCAGAATCGAGAAAAACGTATCAACGTGAGGAATATCAAATAGAGACCACCCGGCACGTGACCCAAAAACAAAAATATTCACCGTAACAAAGGCAATAATCAAATTTGCCACCGGACCCGCTACAGCAGTTCCAGCCACTCCCCACATAGACTTAAAATTTCGAGGATCAAAAGGAACAGGCTTTGCGTAGCCAATGCCAACTAAAATGACCATGAGCAAACCCATCGGATCAATATGCGAAATGGGGTTAACCGTTAAACGACCCAGACGCTGCGCTGTGTCGTCGCCGTAGAGTTTAGCTGCATAAGCATGACCAAACTCATGAAACGACAAAGACAATATGATGGCAATCACGATCAACGCGAATACGATGACCTGCCCTTCCATTAGTAAATTCAGTATCACTTAATATTTATTCCTGTTGAAATTCGCCGTGTAGCTCAACCGACACCTCATCGCCAATGAGCGCAGCAAAGGCTTTCATACCAAAATCCGAGCGTTTAATAGTGGTGGTTGCTGTAAAACCTAACGTGTACTTACCCGTTAGTATGTTGTCCGCACCTCCATTGAACTGCGCTTGAAGCACGATGGGCTGACTGACACCGCGTACGATTAAGTCACCCTCAATAAACAAAGTACCATCGTCAGGAGACTGACTGACGACGTTAGACGTGAAGGTAATTTGTGGATATTGCACACTTGCAAACCAGTCAGTTTCTTGTAGTTGGCTTTCCAAATCCTTGTTGTTCACATCTATACTGTTAGACGCGATAATCCCCTGTAGTGACATTTGCTCGATATTGTCAGGGTCAAAATCGAGCGAGCCTGATACCACATTAAATCGGCCAACAATTTTTGATAACCCCAAGTGATCAACACGAAACGTAACGTAGGCGTGTTCGGGGTCGAGTAAGTAATCACCGGGGCGCAACTCTGTGAGCACCTGCGAGTAGTTTGGCCTGACAATACTGGCGCAAGCACTCAGGCTCAGACACAGACAAACAAGCACCCAGGAGCGTATATTCAGTAGCGACTTATAGCGCATCTATATCTCAATCTTTTTAGTACCATGGTAAGTCTAATCAGCTACTTGCAATTGCAGCTGACGGTGATGGTCCAGACTCGATAGAAAAGACTCGTTTGTTGTACAACCACCATATAACCGCCGCCATAATCCAGTTAATAATCAGCACTGAATACCACACGCCATTGATCCCTAATTTGAATATATCGACTGCCAGATAGAACAAAATAACTTGACCAATGACTTGTCGAGCAATGTTGCAATACAAGGTGTAAAGCGGCTTTTTTAACCCCTGCAATACCGCCGCCGCTATAAAAGTGATGGCATAGGCAGGCAATATCATGGCTTCAATGCGTAAGTAGTCCACGCCAATGTCGATTACTGCCGACTCATCCGTAAACAGCCGCATTAACGGTTCGCCAAAAAACACCAAAGGCACAGCACCGACTATCATTAATGCAATTGCGTATTTCATACCCGTGTTAAAAGTATCTCTAACACGGGGGATTTGCATAGCACCGTAATTAACGCCGGTAAGTGAAATTGCTGCGATGTTAATGCCTATGACCGGCAGCAGGATGAGTTGTTCAACTCGCAACGCAATCCCATAAGCCGCCATGGCAGATGCGCCGAACCGCGAAACGTACGCCACAATAATCACGGAACCGACCGCCACCAACAACATGGACACACTGGTGGGCAAACTTTGTCTGGCGATCTCCAGGTATTTTTGCGGATTGGGCACGAAGTCTGCCATTCGCGGCATGCGCATAAAGTCCAGCTTTAACACTTTGGAAAACAGGTAAACCACCACACCAAACTGAATCAGCACAGTGGCAACAGCCACACCGGTGACGCCGAGCCCGAAAGTGAACATAAACAATGGGTCCAGGCCAATGTTTGCCAACAAACCAATGGCCTGCGCATTACGATATGAGCGCGTATCTCCTCGCGTGTTCAGGATACTGTTGATGACCATCGCCAAACTAAACAATGCCGTGCCAAGAAGCACCACACTCATGTAGCTTGTGGCGGGAGCCAAATAGGGCTCTTCACCGCCCATGATCGAAAACAAGGCAGGTAATTGCCAGTAGGCCAGTAAGGCCCCGATTATCGAGACTATGGTGGCGAACGACATGGACTGAAACGCCAGCTGTTGTGCTTTATCGGGGCGATCAGCCCCAAGCTCATTGCCGACCAGCGCATTAGTCGCCTGTCCAACACCAATGCCCAGCGTAATGACCAGAAAAAACACCGGTCCAGCCAGCGACAACGCGGCCAGAGCGGTTGCCGATAGCATGCCTGCGTAGAAGGTATCAACGATATTCAACAGCACCGAAAACAGCATGCCCAGGCTGGCTGGCAAGGCAATAGTGCGAGTCAGTACCGGAATTGAGTCGCGCTGAAGGTCCATTGGGTCACACTCTAAAACCGGTTATAAATCGGTAATTCTACACAGCCTGAGGCCCAGGACGTTATCGACGCCACAAAACAGAAGCGTAATAACTTGTGACAGAGCCACAAGAACTAGTTATCTCACCCGGTATAAGGCTAAAATTACACTTATAATATATATGTCACCCAGGACGGCACGAATAGCTCATGCGACCACTGTATCTTTCCCCAACCCAAGCTACGATGCTCTTGAGCTTGAGCTCAATATTTGCCCTGCCTCTAGCTGCGCAATCAACGTCACTTGACCAATTGCCATCGGCTACCCAAGAAGAGATTGGTCGCGTCTGTTTACCCGTGCAGTACCGCGAGGGTGCAGGAGCCTATCGCAACTGTGTTCAAACCGAAATCAGCCTGCGTAACGATAACGCCCTTAGTGGCAAAAACGGCCCAACGGATTTAGCCCGACTCTCATTTGACGACAAATACGCCGTGCAACAAGCCTGCGCCAAAGCGGGTGGTCAGTCGTCCTCTGACTACCAATCTTGTGTCACAACACAAATCAATGAACTCAGCGCTGTGGAACAACCCAAACTTGACCTTATCAGCGAAGATGAGCTGTACGTCGTGCAACAAAGCTGTTTTGAGGCGCAATCAAAACAAGGTGCTGCAAGCTACCGACGTTGTCTTAATGGTGAAGTCAATAGCTTGCTTGCGATTCCCGCAGCCGACACCAGCGATTTGAATATGCTCAAGAAGAACGCACTGCAATTGCGATGCTCTTCGAACACATCCAGTGCTGTTCAATATCGCCAATGTGTAGCTTCGGAATTCGAATCGATCGCCGGCCAGGCACCCAGCTTTCTACCAGTAAGCACGGCGACAGCAGTCACAGCAAACGTGCCTCAATCCAATAACCGCCAGCAAAACAGCTCTGCCGTTAACAACGCTGTAGAAAAAGTTGCAGAGAAAAAACAAGTTCCGACTGAACCGGTAGTTGCGGCCAATTCAACAGCCGACCCATCAGCTTCAACTACGACCAGCGACAACACACAAGTGGTCACTAATGAGCTGCCAAAGCAAGAACCCACTATGGCATTGCCACGCAACATATCACCGCCAGGCACGCAGCAAAGCCAGCTTGATCAAGCAGCCAGCACTGCAACTGATGTCACTGTAAATACTGAGAGTCAAAGCAATTCAACTGAGAACATTCTGGTGGCACAAAACACCAGTGCCAACACAGCAACCGATGTTCTGGCATCTGATATCGAAGTATCGGAGAACGCTGGGTCTGACAACGCTGGGTCTGAGATCGCTGGATTAGAGAACAATGACGCCACCAACGCACGCGTAATCTCTCGACCCGAATTAGTAGAGACGCTAAATAAACAAGCGCAGTCAAAAGCCCAGGGAATCGAACTGGAAGCGGCCAATGGCGTGGACAAATCCACTTTAACAGGCGGTACTGATTTACTATCCAAAGCGTCAGGCTTATGGCAAAAATTTCTTAGTTCGCTGTCCTCTCTTGATAGTACCGGATGGCTGATCATTGCAGGTATATTAGCTCTGCCCGCCTTGTTGCTTGGACTGTTCTCGTTTACACGCCGTTTAAAAAAACCCACAGTTATTGCTGCAACGTCCAACCCTGATTTAGCGAGTCGCATCGAACCAGGTTTGCAAACACGCAAACTGCGGCATGAGCATCAGGCTGCCAGCTTGTTCGATGACGAAACGCCATCGGCACAAGCAGATAATGATCACGATGCTATTACGCGAATAGCAACGAAAAGTGAAAGACCTGTAGTCAACAACAAGGTCAGCGATGCGCCTGCAATGGTTGAAACACAATCAGCATCTGAGAACAAAGAATCTGAGAACAAAGCGGCACCAAACAACAATCAACCTTCGGGCAAACTGTCTGGCTGGCAATCGGCATTTGGTGGGTGGTTAGAGCGCCTGCCTGAAGCCGACAGGACAAGTGCTTGTATTGAGTTTCTCGTTTACTGGGTTGCCTATGGCGATGATCGCTTTGAGCCCGAATTGAAAAAACGCCTGTTCACTGCGACTGACTTGTCTACACACGATGAGATTAAACGCTGGGTACTAAAACAAGATGTTTTTGCGTTCTCTGATGTAATTGTGTGGATGCGCCAATACGCCTCACAACATCAGCTGGATCAATCCATTAGCCTTATCTGGGCACTACTGGTTACCGAAAACAACGTGACGCCGGTGCAAAACACACTTATTCGGTATTTGTCTGACGCTTTCAATATTGGCAAAGAAAATATCGAAAGTCGCTTTGAAAAAGCCTTTGGGCACTCACTACCTAATATGCCAAGACCCGACAGTCTGGCATGGTGGGCGAAACAGGACGATGTGCAAGTGCAAAATTGGAATGCCAGAGCCATCGCGACACGTCCCGACAACGAACAAATGATTGCCCGTTTAGGCCTGCCGACAACTTTCAACGAAGCTCAGGTTATCAATGCCTTCAGGCGCTCGGCCAGACGCTGCCACCCAGACAGGTTCACCGCACTTGGTGATCGCGAAAGGGCTTTGGCGGAACAACGCTTTATTAAATTTGAAGAAGCCAGAGACAAGCTACTAGGAGTGTCGGTATGAGAAATTACTACCACGTACTTGAACTGGAGCGATCAGCATCGAGCAAAGAGCTCAGCAGCTCACTCAATGCGCTTAGCACAGAGCAAATCGCAGAAGAGGATGATCTACAGGCAATCATGGAGACCACCGAATGGCGCAACCATTATCGCCAATGTCATCTTCAATATGAAGCAATCGCTGCTGCCATGAATGACCCCCGACTCCAGGACACCCTGGATAGCCATCAATGGGATAAACGCGTGATTGAATTCGAACCGGAACAAAACACCATAGAGTTCAATAAACCGGGCCGGTAAACGGGCTCACTCAATCTATTCAACCAACTGATTCCATAAACCAGTTTAATTAAACATTGCCCGAGATCAACCTTGGGTTGAAGGGTCGTGCTGTCGGCAGTTCTGGTTGGCGATGCTTAACGCATCTCTGGACCCTGCCAACGAAAAATGGACTCGCTGACCGGTGCGCAGTTCTACGCGCATTTTAGAACCAATCTCGACTCTTAGTCTGGCAGTAATTCGTCGCTGTAAATCCGCATTTAAGTAGACTGAAATGTGGTCGGCATTTTTATCGACAAGTGTCGGAAAAGAGAGAGCTGCACCGTCAATCCACACGCCCAACCGAGCAAGATCAGACGGAAAATTGGCAGGGTTGAGCTTGCCATTTTTGTCGGTACCCACCGCGCTTGACGAGTCAGATGCGCTTTCTGCAATCGCCTCATTGCTAAAATTAACAGTGATCAACGGAGCGCATCCAAATCGAGGAATAAACCCGACTCTGAAAACGACATCCTTGTGCTCTTCTGACACGCTTTCGCCAAAATACTCAGTTAATACAGACTTGTCTTGCAGTCTTTCGATAGACACGTCTGAAAACCACGCATCGTGAGCTATGCGCTGAGTTAAGGCTTGTACGTCCGCCATAGAGCCGCTCACCAGCGTCAGCGCTAACAGGCCTGATCTGCAGAACGACAACATGCCGTCTCCTCAAACATAGGTAACAGCCACAGTTTATAGGATTTCACAAAGAAACTCACTGATTAAGATGATCCCTGAACAGGGCGCGATTTTTGCTACTTGGTTCTCACTATTAAGAAAAAACCTGGTAATGAACATGGCTCTATTAATCTTTAAATACATTCTGCCGATAATGCTCGGTTACACCTTGTTTGTCGGGCTGACCGGACAATACATTCCTTTTATGCGGCCAAAGGCGTTGGCTAAACGGCCAATGTGGTTCCTTGGACTGTGGACTGGTGCCGCTGTCGCTCTCGTCATGTCGTTTGGTTTGCAGCTAGCCTACCGGATGGACATAAACGACGTTGATTCATTGCTTGTACCTGGAGCATGGGCATTAGCCGCTGCAATGCTACCCGGTCTGATTGCTTACGTCTGGTACCGATCTAAAACCAAACGTCTTATGACAGCCCACGACGACGACCGGCTGGCAGACGTTGTAGCGCAAGCAGAATCTATCGACTTTGATGCAACACTGCCTAATGGCGATGATGTGATCAGCCAGATGGATGACACTCAATTAATAGAGCACGCGAAAATCATTGATATCGATGATCAAACCACTATCTGGGCTGATATGAATGAAGCCGAAGATATAGCCTCCGGTTTTGATGAAACACAACTATTCGACATCGAGCCTGCTCAAACTGAAGAGCCTGCTCTATTTACTGATGATGCTAACAACGATGACACACTGGCGCTCAATGCTGTCAGTGAGGACCTGGATATTGACGATACTATCGTTGAAGATAATCAGGCTATAGATATTATGGCCGCACAAATTCAGTTCGAGGAAAACCGTTCTATAGAATCCGACATGCAAATCGAAGTCGACGCTATTGCCGCTGAAGAATACATCGCAACCGAGCTTGCCTCTACAGACTCAGAGCTGCTGGCCCTGGCCACCGCTGAGAAAACCGAGTCAATGCTGGCACTCAATGAACTACGCGAAAATTTGGAAGCCGAAATGAAAACTCGTCGCGAGTTGGAAAATCACTTACGGATTACCCGCAAAGGTTTGGGCGAGCTGGAATCGGAGACTCGCGACTTTGAAAGTAAAAAGGCTGAAGCTCTTATGGAGCTGGAGCAAGAACTCGAAGATCGCATAAAACGCACGGCGGCAGCTGAAGCACGCGCCGAACGAGAAGCTAACAAACGCTCCGAACTGGAAAAGCAAATGGTGCTTGTGCGTCAAGATGCACTTAAGGCAACAAACGAATGCCGAGTCAGTGTTGAAGCAAGAGCAAAAGCGATGAGCACAGCGAACAGGGCAACCACATTTGCACGTCAGGCCATGCAAATCAGAACACGACTGGAAACTGAGTTGCACAATGCTGAAGCTGAGCTTGATAGTAAACAGAATACGATAAGCAGCTTGATCAAAGCGCTAGAGAAAGAAAAAGCTCGTACTCAGGATGATGTTGCCTCAATGGCGAAACAACTTCGACTGCATGAGAAGCAGTTGCAAGCCAGACGTACACTAGAAGAAGTATCTCGAAGCGTTGACAACAAACTGAGTACGAGACTGGTAAAGAAAGTTGCCAAGGCGCGTGGCTAAGGAGCGCTAAACCGACTACTTGATCATGATACAAACATTGGCTACGACATACCATGACAACAAAAAAAGCGGCTTTTTAAAGCCGCTTTTTCGTAGCTGATGAAAGGTCAACTATTGTGCGTGCAAATGGTTTTGCTCCATTACATCTTCTTCGTTCTCTTCCAGATGCTTTATGCGTACTCTACGTTCCGCAGCTTTGCGATCGTAGTATCTTTGCGCTGAGTCTTCTCTGGTGCCTTGTTTGACATCATATAATTCTCTAGCGCGTTTTTGCATTGCTATCATGACCCATACAGCAATCAGGTAAACGCCGAGAAAGGCTAACAGCAATGGGACACCTTGCATGGTTAGCACAGTTACAACCCCCGCGAATACAACTGTACAGCCCACGATGATCGCCATAACTTGATATGGATTCATTGTCATCGCTCTTTATGTTTATGCTTACCGAATATACCTACTGCTCTGTAACAATACAATACTGTTGTGTTATTGACACACCGCAGATGAACAACTACCCAAAAGTATGTTGCCGATTTTTTGACTCGCTGAGAGGCCCGATATCACTGGCCCCGCCCGCTTCCAAACACGCAGACAGTCAACTCGTCAATGTATTCGATAATCGTTGATTTAAAAAACTTACCATTTGTACAGAATTTTTTTTGCCTTCTGACTGCAATGTTGACCGAAACCTCAGACAGCCAGTAGTTTTACGAACGAACAGTACTGACAATTTAACAGGTGATAAAAATAAATTTGCGCTGCAAACTCTTGGGTATAACTGTTTTTACGCTAGCGCAGAGTCAAATAGCCGAATATCACACGGTTAATGGCCGTTATAAGACAGATGAAGGCAAATAAAAGCGCTATCGGCGCGAAATAACCGGGCAACAAACACATTAACGCAAAAAACAATACAGTCTCAGTTCCTTCGGCTAGCCCATTTAGGTAATACAAGCCTTTGTAGTTAAAATCGGGGTGCTGAATATCGCGCTTTTGCGCCATTGAAGAAAAAGCCAGAAAACTTGCGCCAGTGCCCACAAAACTGGCAATGAGTAAGGCTGCAGCCAAGGCATTACTCGTTGGATCAGATAGCGCAAATCCCAATGGGAACAGCGCATAAAAAATAAAGTCCAGAGATATATCCAGAAATGCACCAGCATCAGTTGGCGTTTGCAAACGGGCAAGCTCGCCGTCTATACCATCAGCCAACCTGTTAAGCAGCATAAAAAACAACCCTGTCAATGCAAAGTCTGCTGCTATCGCTACCACGCAAAGCAAACCACAAGCAAACCCGATTATCGACACACCATCCGCCGTCCATCCACGAGCATGAAGCTTCGTGGCAACTAATTTTAATGGTGGCTTTATAAGCGGGACTACGTGTTTATCCAGCATGATTTGGTTCTGCAATGTAAGCGACTGTACTGGATGTTTGTAACTCAGACAAACTTAACGTTTGCGCGTGGGGTGCTATGTGCTGTAAGCGTGGTTGTCAATAAAACACTCGGCGAGCGGACTCTACCGGTGTTGATCTTTACATTATTTGTGTTCATGTAGTTTCTCTTACAACTTTTTTGCATACCGTGGGTGTAATGCAGTTGACCTGACGCAATTGGCACAAGGCGGCGTGTAGCACGCACTCGTGCACTTTGCAGCGATTATAGCTTCTGAGGGCTAAGAACTCGATACGTTATATAAGTTCCTGCCAGCGATGTTGCCAGCCCGGATTTGGAATAGAGCACACTCAAATAGTAAGGGAAGACGCTGGATTGGTCCGCGAAAGCTTGACGTGCCGGCGATACCAACGATGCCGGCGAAAGCCAAATGTAAAAGGCAGCCTTAGATCTTTACGGTGTAAGCAGCCGTCAGCAGCTCTCGCGTATAGTCGTGCTGGGGATTGTCAAATATTGACTGTGCATCGCCCATTTCGACGCACTTACCACCTTTCATGACGATGATCCGGTTAGCCATTGCTCGGACAACCCGCAAATCGTGACTGATGAAAAGATAGGACAAACCATGCCTGCGCTGCAGCTCACGCAATAGCTCAATCATCTGCACTTGCACTGCACGGTCCAGGGCCGACGTGGGTTCGTCGAGCATCAGCAGCTTAGGCTGCAAAATCATCGCCCGCGCCACGGCGATACGTTGCCGTTGTCCACCAGAAAATTCATGTGGATAGCGATTTAGTGCATCACTGTCCAGGCCAACTTGGTCAAGCACATTCAGCGCTTTTTGTTCGTCCGCATCGATGCCTTCGCTCAGGTTATGAGCGTGCAAGCCTTCCAGGATAATCGACCTGACTGACATTCTGGGACTTAAACTGCCATAAGGGTCTTGAAACACAACCTGCATATTTTGTCTGAGCGACTTGAGCTCTTCACCCGAGGCATTGGTGATGTCCTGCCCGTCGAATTCAATAGTGCCCTGCGATGGAATAAGCCGCAACAAGGCTTGCGCAAGCGTTGTTTTACCCGACCCACTTTCTCCAACAACGCCAATTGTTTCACCAACATTCAGCGACAATGAAATGCCATCCACAGCCTTTACATGGCCTACTGTACGACGCAAAAAACCGCGCTTGATGGGAAACCAAACTCGCAGATCATCAGCTTTTATAATGACTTGACCGTTTGCATCAATAACCGGTGCAGCCCCGGCAGGCTCGGCGCCCAGCAGCTCTTTTGTATAGTCGTGCTGTGGCGAATCAAATACCACTTGAGTCGCGCCAGTCTCATGAATAACACCATCACGCATCACACACACTCGTGACGCAACATTGCTAACGACGGTTAAGTCGTGCGTGATTAGCAACACTGCAAGCCCTAACTTTTGCTGAAGCTCACCTATGAGAGTAAGGATTTGCGCCTGAACCGTGACATCCAGCGCTGTGGTTGGTTCGTCTGCTATCAGAATATCTGGCTCGTTAGCCAATGCCATTGCGATCATGACGCGTTGCCGTTGACCACCACTGAGCTGATGAGGATATGCCTGCAGACGCTTGGTCACCTGATCCAGACCTACCAGTCCCAGCAACTCGATAGTGCGTGCTCGGGCCTGCGATTTATCCATGCCTTTATGCAACAACAGCACTTCGTTGATTTGTTTTTCTACCGTATGCAGTGGATTGAGAGATGTCATGGGCTCTTGGAATATCATCCCGATACGATCACCGCGCACGCGTTTTAACGTTGAGTTATTCGCCCCAATCAGCTCCTCTCCATGATAAAGGATACTGCCCGTGGGGTAGCTGACTTGAGATGGGTCAAGCAATTGCAGTATCGATAAAGCCGTCACCGACTTCCCCGAACCGCTTTCACCAACCAGAGCCAGCGTTTCACCTTTATACAGTTCGAACGATACGTTGTGTACAACGGTTTTTTGGAAGGACTGCATCTGAAAACTGATGCTTAAATCATCGACTACCAATATAGGTTCGTCGCTCATAAGTGCGCCTTTCGAGGATCGAATGCGTCACGTACCGCCTCGCCAATAAAAATAAGCAAACTAAGCATGATCGCCAGAACCAGAAAAGCGCTGATACCCAGCCAAGGTGCTTGCATGTTTTGCTTACCTTGCGCTAACAACTCGCCTAAAGAAGCTGAGCCTGGCGGCAATCCAAAACCCAGGAAATCGAGTGAAGTTAGCGTGCTTATAGAGCCATTTAGAATAAAAGGCAGTAAGGTAAGCGTGGCGACCATGGCATTGGGCACTATGTGTCTGGCCAGAATACGCCAACGATTAACACCTAAAGCTCGCGCCGCTTTCACGTAATCCAGATTTCTTGCTCGTAAAACTTCGGCGCGAACCACGCCAACCAGGGACATCCAGCTGAACAAAAGCATAATGCCAAGCAGCCACCAAAAATTGGGTTCAATAATACTGGCCATGATAATCAGCAAATACAACATAGGTAGCCCAGACCAAATTTCCATAAATCGCTGACCCAGCAGATCGACCCAACCACCCAAAAAACCTTGAACAGCGCCAACCGTAACGCCAATAATCGAACTGAACAACGTTAGCGTTAGACCAAACAATACTGAAATTCTAAAACCATATATCACCCGAGCCACTACATCGCGGCCTTGATCATCAGTACCTAATAGATTTTCTCGCGATGGTGGTGCGGGGGCTGGTAATTCGGATGCATAGTTAATAGTGTCATAGCTATAGCGTACCGGCGGCCATAACATCCATCCGTCTGCCTCTATGAGCTCAGCGACGTATTCATCTCGATAGTCGGCCGCTGTTTCAAAGTCACCTCCAAATTTAGTTTCGGGGTAATCCACAAATACCGGGTAATACAGTTGTTCTTTATAACTAACAACCAGCGGCTTGTCGTTGGCGATGAATTCAGCAAACAATGAGATAAAGAAAATAATTCCAAAAATCCACAAAGACCACCAGCCACGTTTATTAGCTTTAAAACTGGCCCATCGGCGTTGTGCAATTGGAGAAAGCATGGATTTAAATATCTCTGCCTTCAAAATCAATTCGAGGGTCAATAATCATATACATAATGTCGCCCACAATATTCATGATTAAACCCAACAAGGTAAAGAAAAACAACGTGCCAAACATAACCGGATAGTCGCGATTAATAGCGGCTTCAAAACCCAAAAGCCCTAAACCATCGAGTGAAAAAATAACTTCGATCAGCAGCGAGCCAGTAAACAGGATGCCTATAAAAGCCCCGGGGAAACCTGCAACAACAATTAACATAGCGTTGCGAAACACGTGACCGTAGAGCACTTGATTCTCGGCCAACCCTTTGGCTTTGGCTGTGAGCACGTACTGCTTGTTGATTTCGTCCAAAAAAGAATTTTTAGTCAGCATAGTTAGCCCGGCAAAACCACCGACGACCATCGCTAGTACAGGTAAGGCCATGTGCCAAAAATAGTCGATGATTTTACCGAACCACGATAAACTGTCATAGTTCTCAGACACTAGCCCACGCAACGGGAACCAGTCAAAATAACTTCCACCCGCAAATAACACAACAAGCAAGATGGCAAACAAGAAAGAAGGAATGGCATAGCCAACAATTACCACAGCGCTGGTCCACACATCAAAATTAGAACCGTCGCGTATCGCTTTTTTTATACCTAACGGAATCGATATCAAATACACCAGCAGGGTTGTCCACAGACCCAGTGATATCGACACCGGTAATTTATCAACAACCAGACTAAACACACTTTGATCACGAAAAAAACTATCACCAAAATCAAAGCGCGCGTAGTCGCCCATCATTTTCAGAAACCGCTCTAGTGGGGGTTTATCAAAGCCATACAGCTTTTCAATATCGGCAACCAACTCAGGGTCAAGACCGCGAGAACCACGATACTTGGAGTTGACTGCGTTGTTACCGTCTGAGTTTTGCGACAGCTCCAAGCCATCGCTTGTCGCTCCAGACACACGCGCTGTGGCATCAACCGCCTGGCCTTTCACCTGTGCGAGCATCTGCTCCACGGGTCCGCCCGGTGCTGCTTGCACGATCACAAAATTGATGATCATGATACCGATCAACGTGGGTATGACCAGCAGCAAGCGTCTGGCAATATACGCAAGCATCAGTGCTTAATCTGCAGAAGCGAAAAAAACACGCACGCTATTGGTTGAGTGCTGCTTCTTTTTCTGGATCAATCCACCAGGTTTCAAGTGTCAGCGATCGAAATGGAATAATGTCGGGCCGTTCAAACTTATTTTTATAGGCTAACCGATATGTAGACCCAAAGTACAAGGGCACCACGTAGTGGTTATGCAGTAATACGCGATCAAGTGCTTTGGTGCTTGCAACCAGTGCTGGCCGATCTGGTGCTTGTATAACCATTTCAATCAGCTCATCTATGACCGGGTTACTGATACCAGCGTAGTTAGAAGAACCCGGTTGATTAGCCGTGGATGAACCCCAATAGCCTACTTGCTCGTTACCTGGAGATAACGACTGAATCCAGCCCAGAAAGATCATGTCAAAATCGAATTCCTCTACCCGCTTTTGGTACTGAGACGAATCAACAATACGAACCTTAAGCTCCACACCCAAACGTTCCAGATTTTTCTTGTAGGCGAGCGCGATTTTCTCGGCAGTGGGGCTGGAGAGCAGCATTTCAATTTCCATTACCTCACCGGATTCAACGTGAGTAAGCTTCTGGTTTTTTATTTCCCAGCCGGCCTCTTTAAACAATTTTATCGCTTCACGGTATTGCTTGCGTAAGTTACCAGAACCATCGTTAACAGGTAACGTGAATGGTTCATCAAACACGCTGTCTGGTATTTGGCCGCGAAATTCTTCCAATATGGCAAGCTCATCGCCCTCAGGCAACCCCAAAGCCATAAAGTCTGAATTTTGGAAATAGCTTTGATTACGTGTGTACGCATCGTAGAACAGATTTTTGTTCATCCACTCGAAATCCAGCGCGTAACCTAACGCACGACGAACGCGCATGTCAGAAAATTTCTTTAAGCGATTGTTTGGAATAAAAGCCAGCAGGGGTTGCGTGCTTTCATCGGGTATCTCTTCTTTAATAATTCGACCGTCATTGACTGCCGGGAAATCATAGGCTGTTTTCCAGTTTTTGGAAATGGTCTCTGATCGGTAATCGATATCGCCAGACTTTAAAGCCTCTAACGTGACTGTGGCATCGCGGTAGTAGTCGTAGCGAAGGGTGCCGAAATTATGATGGCCAGCTTTCACTGGTAAATCTTTAGCCCAGTAGTCTTCCACTAATTCGTAGCTGATGCTTCGACCCGGATCGACCTTACTGATTTTGTACGGGCCACTACCCAAAGGTGGCTCTAAAGTGGTTTTTTCAAAGTCACGATCTTCCCAGTAGTGTTTGGGCAGAATTTGCAGCTGGCCAATTATTAGTGGCAGCTCGGCATTGTTACCTTCACTAAAAGAAAATTTAACCGTGTGAGAATCCAGGGCCTCCGCTTTAGCAACAGATGCATAGTAGTTTCTATAATGCGGGTGGCCTTTTTCTTTAATGATATCGAATGTCCAAACGACATCGTCTGCCGTTAGCGCCACACCATCGTGCCAGCGAGCCGACTGACGTAATCTGAAAATAACCCAGCGTTTGTCTGGTGACTCCTCGATGCTCTCTGCAATCAGGCCGTAGCGTGAAAATGGTTCGTCTAACGCGGTAGCGGTTAACGTGTCATACAAAATCGTTGCGCCCGCAGCAGGCGAGCCTTTCAGGATAAACGGATTCAAATTGTCGTAGCTGCCTTGAGCAGAGCGAACGATCGTGCCGCCTTTTACAGCGTTTGGGTTGGCGTATTCGAAATGAAGAAAATCGGGGCCGTATTTCAGATCGCCGTATTTGGAGTGTCCGTGGACAGGTTCTGCGGACAGGGCACTACCACTAATCATTGGCGCAACCAACAGCATTGCGCCAGTAACTTGACGAAAAAACCGGTGCTGACGTAATGAACGACACTGTCGTAATGGCTGACTTAACGCCTGACGCAGCGTGTGACCGCTTTGCTTATGGAACGGCTTATGTAACCCCGAAAACAACATTATAAATACCTCGCAAAACGAAAATCCGACAATGAGAGCGTTCAATGCACGATACATTATTATCTTGAGTACAAGGTCTGTGCCGGTCTGGGCCAAGTACTGTCCATTAGTACCGAAGTGTGCTCGGAAGTTCGATTCTGCGTTGATTTCCAAACGGAACTTCTGGCCATTGCGATGATGCCGGCTCGCTTCCCCAATTTATTCGCGCCCTGCCCGTTATACCATTGTCAAATTGGCTAAACCCATCACTTTGAGAAACGCCAAAAGACACCACACCGATTAGTACAGCACCACCGGCCAGACTGGCAAACGCTATTTTTACTATGCTGTAAGGGCGTTCACCCTTTACTTTACCTGTACGACCGTTAACCACAAAGCGAAATGTCTTGCCTCGAAACTCGAAAGCGGCACTCCACAAAGGTAGCAGCACATGCTTAAAAGTGGTTTCGCTGTGTTTGGTTTGCAACCGCCCTATACGCTGCTGGTCTCCACCAATCGCAGTCGCGACATCCTGGCGGATAATTCTGTCCATATTACTTTGCGCATGATTAAAGCCCTGATCGAGCTCCACTTGATATACCTCACTGCTAAAACCACTTAAATACTCCTCTGTGTAGGGCACCAGGTTTTCAAGATCCCAAGGCTCCAGCCAGTCGGTTATTTTACGCGGCAGTGTTTTTGTTGCGCCGACCAGCACATCATCGAAGTGACGCGATGTTCTTCCGCTAACGTAGGTCCATCTGATTTTAGGCACTTGTTGCCGCCGTCGAACCCGTCTGCCATTGATGGTAGTAGTGACCATCCGGGTAACGTAGTACACGTCACCGCGCTGCCCTTCATAGGCAGTCACTGTATCGCTATCGTAAGTCCAGTAAGGAATGTAAACACCGTTCAGCCCGGCTTCCTCACGTGCGTACTTTTTGAGTTCTCCCGGAGCGAACCAGAGCTTACTTAACCAGTTGACATAAGCATCTTTGGCCTCTCGCGCATTTATTTTAAACGGCAGCAAGCCTTTAGGCTTAATGGGTTTGGCCTGACTGGTGGAGGTCACCACCGTCGTGCTGCAAAACGGACATTCGCCAGAATGGATATGCGCATCCAATGCAAATTGCGCAGCGCAATTTGGACATTTTATTATGTTGGTTTCTGGCGCAACTTTTCTTGATGTTTGCAAATGCCGCAGCGCTGCGTGAAAATCGAGTTCCTCGATGTGCAGATTTGATTCAGCGATTTTATTGTTGTGGGCACAATAGGGGCATTCCAGTGAATGCGTACCTATCGCATAGTGCAAAGTTGCACCACACTGCTGACAGGGGAATCGCTTTTCCGTTAGGGCGGTAGTGGTTGCCTCCCCAACAGAAAATTGACTTGGGTCAAACTTGAGCTTTTCGCTTTTCAACTTACAATAGTTAGCTTGATGGCAACGGCGGTGGCTTAACCGAGGTACTGTTAAACAAATGCGACAAAGCGGCCACCTGATTTGCCGGAGTCCAGGCGCTCATATCAGGTGACCAAACCAGAGTGGCCGGCGTAAGTGATCCATCTGAAACACGTGATTTTAATTCGATTACCTCGAATGGCCCTGCAGCGGTATCCCCCATAGCGACATGAAACTCTACAGGCGCAGGTACTGGCGGCGGTGTGCCTCCAACCACACCAGCACCCATGCGATTAGCCATAGCTAAGCCGACTCCCATGCCAATGCCGTCTGATGCCCCACCACCCGGGTTATTGGCTGCACCTTCCATCGCAACACCCGTCTGGTATTGAAGATAACGATCGAGGTTACCGGTCATGCCCATGCTGGTGCGTTTGTCCAGGGCCTCAGAGACGGCTGGTGGCAAGGAAATATTTTCTACCAGAATGCGAGTCAGCTCTAAACCATACTCACCAAACTCAGGGGCAATCCGTCGGGTTAAAAAGTCACCCAGCTGATCATAGTTGGCCGCCATGTCCAGCACTGGAATATTCGCGCCACCAATAACAGTTGCGAATCGAGATGTAATGAGATTGCGTAATTGATTGCTGATTTCATCGGTGGTGAACACACCTTCGGTACCAACAATTTCGCGCATGAATTTCAAGGCATCTATCACTCTGACACCGTATGTGCCAAATGCCCTGATTCGTAAACCACCAAATTCGGCATCACGCAACATCAGTGGCTGCTTGGTGCCCCACTTTAAATCAACAAATCGCCGCGCATCACAAAAGTAGACTTCGGCTTTAAACGGACTTTGAAATCCATGGTGCCAGTTTTGTATAGACGTCAATACAGGCAGGTTTTTGGTTTCAAGCTCGTAAGTGCCCGGCCCAAGAACATCGGCAACCTCACCTTCGTTAACGAAAACGGCAAACTGTGATTCACGAACAATAAGCTTGGCACCGTACTTTATTTCGTTACCATAGCGCTCGAAGCGATACACCATGGTGTCGCTGGAGTCATCTGTCCACTCGATGACATCAACCAGCTCACTGAATAGTCTGCTGAATAATCCCATTTTACGCCCCTGCCTGATTAGCGTTGCTGCTGGCTTTAGCAGATGCTGTTTTCAGCGCTGTTTTCAATTCAGTTTCCATTTCAACCAACGCTTTTTCGGCTTCGGCTCGTCGACGCTTGCCTTCATCTGCGATTTGCAGGCTTTCCTCTACCGTGGCTATCAGATTTTCGTTTGCTTTGCGAACCGCATTAACATCAAAAACACCCCGTTCAAGTTCTTCTCGCACCGTACGATTGGCTGTGCGCAGGTTTTCAGCATTTTTTTCCAACAAGTCGTTGGTTAAGTCGCTTGCAGCCTTTACACTTTTGGCAGCTTCTGCTGATCGAAAAATAGTGACGGCCTGTGCCAGTTGTTGGCGCCATAACGGCACCGTGTTAACCAGTGTTGAGTTAATTTTGTTGACCAGACCTTTATCGTTTTCCTGAATAAGTCGAATACTGGGCAAACCCTGCATCGCAACTTGTCTGGTAAGTTTTAAGTCATGTATGCGCCGCTCCAGATCGTCACGACCACTGCGCACATCGCGAAGCTCCTGCGCTGCCAGCACCTCATCACTTTGATTTGCCTGAACTTCGGCTTCGGGTACCATTTTGTCATCAATGTAGGCCAGCTTACGCTCACCAGCAAGTATGTAGTATTCAAGATTGTGAAAGTACTCGAGGTTAGCTTCGTACAGCTTGTCTAATGAAGTGATGTCGCGCAACAATTGTGTTTTGTGACCTTCAAGATCATCGGTTACTGTATCGACTTGTTTACGCACACCTTCGTATTGCTGAATAAATTTGGCTACCGGGGTTACGCCACCAAATAGCTTTCGAAACAAGCGAGTGAAAAAACCAGGGCGTTCATCAGGGTCGTAATTTTCAACTTTAAAGCCACGCAGTACCGAGACCATATTATTAAGCGACTCACCTGCAGAGCCCAAGTCTTTGTTGCGCACACCCTCAAGCATATTGTCCGAGATGCTAGTGAGTTCTTGCTGAGCCTTACTACCAAAGAAAATAACAGAGTTACTGTCGCTAAGATCAATTTCATCCATCAAGCGATCAACACGCGCCTGTTCATCTGGCTTGCTCGCTTCGTAGGTCACCATTTCGTACTTGACGTCTGGCAGCAATTCCGTACCCGGCAGCAGATCAATTTTCTCTGCTACTTCAACCTTTGTGTCCGACATATCTGTCTCCTCTTGTTAATTCTGCAACAACTATTAATTCTGCAACAACTATTAATTCCGCAACACTTTTTAATTCTGCAACACTGATTAGTCATACAACACTCAAATTCTGCAATGTCATGCCTGGCTATTTACAAGACTTGATTTACGAAGGCAACCACTCATCAAGTGACGCCTTCTTTTTCCAGTTGCATCTGTAGAACTTCAATATTGACGTCAAGGTCAATGACGTTATTTTCGCGCAGTTTTTCCTGCTGATCTGCAATGACCGTTTCTATGGTGGTCAACACCCGGCGAAAGTTGTCTTCCAATACAGGATTCGCGTCGTTTCGGTGAGCCTTGACATAACCTTCCGTCACTTGCTGCGCACCATCGAGATACACTTTTAGAAATTTGCGTGCTCGACGAGCATCGGTTGGGTCCTCTTCAATAGTGTCAAGAACGGCGCGTGCTTCTCTTACGATGCGGTGTAAGCGATCTTTGAACTCTCGATTCTTGATTTCTTTGCTGGCTCGCTCAATAGCACTAATACGATCTTCAGCCTCGTCCAATAGCTCGATAAGCTCTTCAGTGGTTATACCCACCGTTGCTATTTCGGGGTCATTGCGTGCAGGATCGAAATCGTAGTAGAGATAACTGCCCAACATCACGGCCATGCCAAAGATAACGCTTTCGATTAAACCGTAGTCGTTGAAGATGCCCCAATAGGCGACAATAAACATCGCCACTGAGAGCACCGCAGCACCAATGAGTCGGTACGGAACAGTGCTGGCACGACGCTTAAAACGACGCTGCTGGCCTTCGTAGTCCAGACGGATGCCTTTGCGAATAAGGGTCGCAGCCAGGATGGTCAAACCAAAACCGGTGGCTCTGGCAATAGCAGTCCCCGTATGGCCACTGCTAAGAGCAACAATTGTGGCGGGCAGCAGCGGCAGTGGCAAGAGGTACAGCAACCATCCACGCCAATGTACTTTGCGCGGCTTTTCCGAGTTTATGCGTTTTACAGCAGCCATATCAGCCTATATTCATCAATGCCTGGCACGACAATAACCCGACCGTCGCCAGTAAAATGAAAAACCCGATTATACGTTGAAGTGATTTTGGCATTGTCATTTCCTTTCATAACTATTAAACCGATTTTCATAAACCGATTCTGATGGAGTCACCGAACCTGAACCAAATGCGCCAACTGGTTTCACAAACCTATCATGCAGACTTGCCACACAGACTGGTTGCGCGGACGGGTTGCGCGGACTATGTCCTCACCATACGGTAAACCCGCTCATCCATGGTATCCAGACCCCGCTCTGCAAGGCTTCCCAAACGCTCTGGTCCACTGGATGAATCTATCAACGTCACGTTAAAATCATCCGTGTAGAGGGCCTGCACCTCTTCATCGGGAACCGAAAACGGTGGCCCCTTCATCTTAGTTGGGTCGTAAATCAAACTGATCAAGAGCCCTGATCCACCACTGGGCAGCAATGAGGCCATTTTTTTCACGTATAAACGACGCATTTCAGGTGGTAGCGCAATAAGCGCTGCCCGGTCATAAAAACCCATGAGAGGTCCAGTTTGAGCCACCTCTAGTTCGAACAGGTCACCAGCGAACAACCGTATACCAGCAGCGTTTCCAGTGCCCGTGAACTCCTGTAAATTTCCAGTATCCCGACGCTCAAACGGCAATTGGTTCTCAGTGAAGAAAGCCTCTACGGCGTATTCACTCAGCTCGACCCCAATCACAGGGTGTCCAGCCTTGTGAAGCATAAGCATGTCCAAAGACTTTCCGCACAGGGGAACTAAAACCGGGGCATCAGCTGGCAAAGACAAGCTCGGCCAGAATTGCTCCAATCGCGAATTGGTTTTGGATTGATGAAATCCCTGCTTGGTGCCAGGCCCCCAGCGTTCAAGCCAATAGCTTGCGTGCATAAGATGTATAGCCCTGTTCAGACAATGAAAGGAAACAAAGAATGAGTAATCTTCAATATTCTACACTGTGGACTCAATAGATTATTAATGCCCTGAACGATCAATCGTATGCAGCACTGCTAATCAGTCATAGCCTGGATAGCAGGCCTATTACGATTTTCGATACAGTATAAGGATTGTGCAATCATTAAAACAGCTCAGATTGCACGGGGTCGGCATGATCGATTTTGTCGGGCAAACTTACTTCACGCCAAGCCTGCATTAATGGAAAATACAGAGCGGCTCTGATTTTTCGTTTTTCAAAGCGACCAACAATTGCAGCATATCGTTGCAGCTGGTCAGTGTACCGCTCCTGCTCGTTATCTAAAAACGCTTCTTTGTCAGCCCCCGTGTGATCCCCGGTTTTATAGTCAACAATCCAGCGTACGTCGTTATCCACAAACGTTCTATCTATGACAATGCGATTAACAATGCCATTGACCGGTGCCGACAGCTCCCATTCTGATTTTGCTTGTGAGTGTTCTTGACTAAGAATCCACTGACCGCGTTCATCGCTACGAGTTTTGTCCAGCGCATCCATCACTTTATTTACCGCCCTGTCTAACTGCTCTTGCGCAACACCCATGTTTTTCAGCTGTTGAGACACGCGGCTTTTAATTAGCTGATTTTTTTGTGGGGCTTGCACTGACATGAGCTGTAGTTGCTCGTGCACGGCGGTGCCAATATCTCGCGCCAGAGTACCGGCCCAAAGAAACTCAACTTGTGGCTCTTTAGGTGGTCTTCTTACGCTGTCCTCCGGCCAGGCGAAAACATCCATTGCAGGCCTGGTCCAGGCAGTTGGCAACCGTTGTAGCTCGGGGCTTGGCACTCCAGCCGTGTCGACTTCCTTGATCGAAGAAGTAGTGGAAGAAGCTGCCGGCACGACGGATGGCGTGCTTGTGCCCAACTCTGCGGCTTGATCGGTACCTTGATCCGTACTTTGATCGCTACTTTGATCGCTACTTTGATCGGCGCTTTGATCAGTCTCTACTGCCATAATCGGCATGGCTTCAAGTGCCCTGTGAAACACGGGTTCAAACAATGGCCACAATGGATTAAGCAAGGAGCGCTTCTCAGGATCTCTTAACTCTCCATCGGTACGCGTTTTTGCGCTGGCCAACAAATGCAATTGCTTTTTTGCGCGAGTGCAGGCCACATACAATAATCGCAGCTTCTCCTGCTCGTCACACAACTGGCCTGCACGGCGGACCAATGCGTTGATGGGGTCTATCGCTTTTCCGGACAAACCGCGCTCTGAAATCGGTGCCAGCAGCAATCGTTCGTCGGCATCGCTGCCCGACTCAAACCAATTCAGGATTTTTTGCTGATCGCCACGCGGTTTTCTATCCAGCGAGGGCAAAATAACCGTATCAAATTCCAGACCTTTGGATTTGTGCAGGGTCATAACTTGAACACGAGCATCAGTATTAGAACTTGCAGCGTACAAACTTTCCATAGACGTGTGCAATACGCTGGGCTGCCAAAGCTGCCCATCTTGTTCAAGCTTACGTAATTGCGCAATGCAGCGCTCAGCAGCATCAAGATCAATGGCATTACTGCACACTATCGGCCCACCCAACTGCAGCCAGCATGCTTCGACCCACGGCATTAGCGCACCTCTGGAAGATCGCTCAACTGCCGGCGATATAATCTGCAAGAATTTCTTAACACGCATTTGCCCGTCTTCACTCAACAGTACCAGCCGAGCGTTCTCATGCAGCAAATCGAACACGGTTTGGTGTTTTGCACCGTCCATTAAAAAATGCAGATCGTGCAACGTTAATCCACACCAAGGGGCACGCAATAGTGTTAACCAATGCAGTCGGTCATGTGGGTAACGCAGCGCAAGCGCCAGAGAAACCAAATCACGTACCACGTGCCGATCTCCAAGCAACTCCAGATCGACAGATTGATACTCTATGCCAAGCGCCTGTAGTGCGGCGAATACCGGAGCCGCTTGCGAGCGTGAACGCAGCAAGATCGCCACGCTGCTTTGCGAATCTTCGCCACCTAATGCCTGACGGGTTAATTGAGCGACACATTCAGCTTCTTCAGTTGGCTCTTTATTAATGAAAGGATGTAGCGCAACCGCTCCGGCCGAACTTAAATGAGCAATAGAAGGTGCGTAGGAAACCGCACCGGTTACATCATCAGAATCTTCAGGAAAGACATCGGTGAACGCATCATTAACCCACTCTACAATTGCAGATGCTGCACGAAAGTTAACCGTGAGTGTTAATGGTTGTAGTACGACAGACCCGACACCAAACTCGCGCGCATGCGTAAATAACGTGACATCACCGCCGCGGAATCTATAAATGGATTGCATGGGGTCACCCACGGCAAAAAAAGTACGCCCTTCATCGGGCTGCCAACCCGCCACCAATAACTTATACAGTTCGAATTGAGTACGAGAAGTATCCTGAAATTCATCAACAAGAACGTGCTTGATCTTCATGTCCAGAGCTAAGGCCAAATCTGTTGGCTCGTCTTCATTACCCAAAGCCCGTCGTGCACGCTGTGTCATTTCAACAAAATCGACAACACCGTATTCCGCGAACACCTCTTGTAACTCAGACAATAACTTTGGCAGCATGGTTAACAGCTGTGATAGCAATGCCCAGTCTTTGTCATCGTATTTACCCGATGGCAAGCCACGCACTTCATCCAATAGCTCAACTAATTCTGGCACATCACCGAGCTCTTCCAGCAATCCGATCATTCGCTCTTTGCGTGCTTTTAATTCTTCAACAGATACACCAACCAGATCCGCATCTTTTGGCGACACCGGAAAAGCCGGACGTTTTATACCACCAGGTTTGCGCATGGTCACTGGCGCATTGGCTGTTAGCAAGGCATTCGCCAAGGCACGCCATGCAGGTAATTCTTCAACCGATGTGCCCAGTTCGTCATTAGTTGCGGCTAATGCATCTGCCATCGCATCTACCTGCGAAGTATCCGCGCCTGCATCGGCCAACAACGCGCGTTGTACCGGCGCTACTTGTGCTAACAATGCAGTGAGTCTTGACATGGCACCTGTCGGCATAGTTTCAGCAAGTTCCTGCAATCTGCTTTCTACCAATTGCTGCAATTTGGCCTCTAGCAGTTCACGCAGTTTGTCGTGCGATATAGAATGAGTAACGTAACCACCCCATTGATCCCGGTTGGCTAGCAGCTCGGCTAACAGACCCTGCACATGTTCTTGACGATTACCTAATTGCAGTAACAGCAAATCAAGCTCGTCAGCACGATAATCAAGTAATTGTTCTGCAGCTCGACGGTATATGGGCCGCGCATCATCAACCAAACCCGCTGGCCCACCAAGTTCAGAAACCACTGGCAGTCGATGGGCAAATGTAGTGCATAGTGAGTCGATGGTTCGAAGCGTTAAACGCTGGGTGTTTTTTAGTAACTGCCAATCGCGATCGGCATCACGCTGCAGGACTGCTTGCGCAAGTTTGAATCCTTCCAGTTGATAAGCATTGTCGGGTGCAATTCCTAAAGCCGCGCTTTGCAAAGTCTCGACGACACGCGCACGCATTTCACTGGCAGCTTTTCGGGTAAAGGTTATTGACAGTACTTCCTCTGGTTCGTCGACCAGAGTGAGCAATTTTAAAACACGCCGCGTTAGCAGTTCGGTTTTTCCCGAGCCAGCTGGCGCTTGCACGATAAACGATTGCGTGACGTCTAACGCCTGCGAACGAACAGCGGCGTCAGCTGGTTCGCCGTCGTTTTTTTCTTCTACGGCGGTACTCATGCTGAACCTGCGCTAACATCAACACCGGCTTCGTCGGCATCCTCTGACTCAGCTGTGCTGTTAGTGATACGGCACAACGACGGTAACTCACAATGATCGCAAGCCTTGCTAACAGGTGTAATCGTTGCCACACCTTCACGAATTTCCGTTGCCAGCATATTTAATGATTGCGACCAGTGATCGCGCGCTTCTTGCCAACTGTGCAGGGTGTGCGATAGGGACCGGTTATGTTGAGGTGATTTTAAGCTGCCAACAATGTTGTCTTCAGAGGTGGTACCAATAAACTTATGTTGATTGGGAAAGACCTGTGCAAAGCAAGCACCTTCGACGGTTTCATTGGTTCCGGCATAAAGCGGAAGCTGCGGGTTTTCGATTCGCTCCTCACCCCAGCTTTTAATCTTGTTGTTTTGACCAGTTTTATAATCTATGACCACTGTTTGGCCACTGGCCAAGCGGTCCATACGATCTACTTTTACTTTAATAGAGATACCGGCTATGTCAATATTTAGCTCTTGCTCAAGCTCGATAACTTCGAACGGCTGGCGTACACGTTCAACTTCAATCCAGTCACGTAACAGCCGATGCATATAGCGACCTTGCAAATTTTGTAAACCAGCCGGAACCGTTTCTTTTTTCATTGACTGTTCGATAGCGGAGGAAATAGCCTGGTTCAGTTCTTCTTCGCTCAGTGATAGTAGTTTTGTATGCGTACGCACTTGCTCCCAGAAAAATTCTATGGCGTTGTGAAACAAAGTGCCATGCTGTCTGGGATCAAGGCCAATACCGGCTTCTTCCAGTTTTTTTATACCTAGCCGGTGTAGCGCGAACGCTTTAAACGGACAACGCGCCTGGTTTTCTAACAAACGAGCGCCACCCTTGACAGCCGTGCCAGGCTCAAGCTGCGGCCCATGTGTATCAACTAGAGATTCCAGCGTAGCGCTGGCATTAATAAGCTTTGCAGGGTCTATGGTGTCGACACTTTGTAGCAATGAATCGGCTATTGCAACATTGGCAATGATAGGTGCTGGACGAAGTTCATGGCCATCTCGCATACTGGCATGACAAACATACAGTGTTGGTGTTGAGCGTTTCCAAAGCGCAATTTCTTTTTCGGCCACCGCTAACCTGATACTTGGTGACGCATCAGGCACCCCGGCCTCTTGCTGGGATTTAATCGATATAAATGAAGTCGGTGTGGCAACCGGTGGCCACTGCTCAGCATCCAGACCAGTCACCATCAGTTTGTCAAAGCTCATACCGTGACTTTCAAGCCGCCCCATAATTTGTATGGGTGTTGCAGCCGTCTCCAATTGGAATACGCGCGACCGGCACAGCTTAGTTAGCAAACGAAGCGCTCGCTTGTTATTAAATATTTCCCCATCATCCAACAGCTGAAAATCATCCAGACAACTGTTCCAGGCTTCGACAGCTTGAAATTCCTCACTGTCTATCGATTTCCCCGGCCAGCCAAGATCACGCACGGCTCTGCCAAAATTTTCAGCCCACATAGCGGCCCCCGACTGCTTCGGCCTTTTTTGCCTGGCAACGATTTGCAACGGTTTTCGTAAGACATCGTCCTTAGGTAATAAAGCAATGAAATCGAAAAAACTAACTTGCCTGACACGCCGGTTACGACAGTCACGATCAACTTTCTCGCGAGCTCGGAGATCTTTATCGGTGCCGGGCAAATAAGGGCTAAGCAACAAAGCCGACAATTCAGTATCAGACAAGCCTTTGACCAGCAAACCAAGAAACAGCAATGCCGTGCGCACAACGCTTTGTTCGTTTAAAGGCAGGCCAATCGATAAATCGTACGGTCGCCCTATGGAATTGATTTCATTCGGATTAAGAGCTGGAAAAAACGCGTTATCAAAGGCGCGTAAAACTTGTGCGCGACGTTGTTGCAAATCATGCACGACTATTCCAATAAGCTGATTGGGATGCTCTGCCAACATACTTCTGGACAACTGCGCGATGGAGTCAATCGAACTATTATCGTCCTCATGCACCAAACGAGAGACACCAGCGGTGTCTGATGGCTCGATAAACTCGAGCTGAACGTTTTTTTCTTCCAACAGGTCAAACAGACATTGCATCTGCTTTGGTATTGTTAAAAATCCCGCGAGCAGTATTTTTTTGGGCAACTTGACCGGGCTTTTAATCGCGGCTTCGTCAGTAATCTTGTTGCCCGTCTCATTATCAACCTCGAAGGCCGACAAAAGCTGCATAACATGATCAGTGAGCGTGGCAGAATCCAGCCAGTCATTTTTTTTACATTGTTTAATATACGAACTACGCCACCGCGAAAATGCCTGCTGGTCTTCGCTGGCATACATGTCGTTGCTGGTGGACACCTCCTTTGCTTCGAACAACTGCCATGCATGCGCCACACGCCAGGCTTTTTGTGCATTGCTGGCAGCGAGATCTATGTCCAGTAAAACTGAAGATGCAGCATCACTGGCTACAGCGTGCTGCCAAAGACGTTCTGAAACAATATCTGCCAGCAACATTGCCTTTGATGAGCCATTGGCAACGCAGTTTGTATGAATCTGTTTCAGCCACGTAGACAGCGGCATTATCTCCGGGGTCTCCCACCACTGCTTACCGATGCTTAACTGGTGGTCAGAGAAACGCTCCACATAGAAACGCGACAAGCGTTGATTAACTGTTAGTAAAACCGCGCCCTGCTCTACTTCAGTACACCAGTTTTCGTTCATGGACACGCCCACTTTGTTGATCAATCAATATAGCAAAATGGTACACTGCAGGTTACGAAATAATCGAATTTTACAGGCGATGACACCCATCGGTCAGCGTCCAGGCAACAGCGCAATACTCTACTCATTTATTTGATTAACGTATTGGTCTGGCTGATTTGATGGGCTGACATTGCTGCCTGACATTGCTGCCTGAAAAAGTAGGGCTGACAACAAAGGGCTGAACAACATTGATCTGGCTTAAATAGCTGGCTCGCATTCATTCGATTAACCCACCGACAAACCATCCGTCGGTGCGTCAGCATTTTTTGGAGACACACACGTGTTTGATTGGATAGCAAGTCCTGAAGCCTGGGTTGCACTGGCAACTCTGACAACGCTTGAAATCGTGCTGGGCATCGACAATATTATTTTTATATCAATTTTGGTTGGCCGACTACCAGAATCACAACGAGACAAGGGCCGCGTCATTGGTTTAGCGCTCGCCATGCTAACGCGTCTGGCACTGTTGTTTTCCATCACCTGGGTGATGCGATTAGAAAACACGTGGCTCAGTATTTTAGGCCAGGATTTATCCGGGCGCGATTTCATTTTGATTATTGGCGGGCTTTTTCTACTCACCAAATCCACACGCGAAATTCATTCAAGCCTGGAAATAGAGGAAGAGTCCCATAGTGTACGAACTCAACCCAGCTTTTTTTCTGTGCTTATACAAATCGCGATACTGGACGTAGTGTTCTCACTGGATTCAGTCATAACTGCCGTCGGTTTGGTTGATCAAGTTTCGATAATGGTCATAGCTATAGTGGTTGCCGTAGGTGTCATGTTGTTTGCATCAAAATCGATTTCCGATTTCGTGGACGCCAACCCCACCATCAAAATGCTGGCTTTGTCGTTTTTGATTTTGGTTGGCATGACCTTGATCGCCGAAGGCTTCGATGCACATATCCCGAAAGGTTACATCTACTTTGCCATGGCGTTCTCGCTGGCCGTGGAATTCTTGAATATCACCATGCGAAAAAGGCAAACACGCAATCTGAAATTGCATAAGTCGATCGAAGCCAGGCTTGACGAAGACATTTGATAAAGACGATTTCTCGTAAAAGGTCGTAATTTTACGTATGGGCTGCAATACATGAATCTTGCTAAAGTTGCGCCCGATACACACAGGAACTAAAAAGTAATGAGCAACAAAACAATTCTTGTCACCGGCGGCGCTGGCTACATTGGTAGCCATGTGGTCAAATTATTAGGCGAACGCGATGAAAAAATAGTCGTGCTGGACGATTTATCCACAGGCCATGCTGACGCCGTATTGCATGGCGAATTGGTTGTCGGTAAAACCGGTGACATGGACTTAGTAGAAAAACTGATAAAGCAACACGACATAGACGCAATCATTCACTTTGCTGCCCACGCCGTTGTACCAGAAAGTGTGGAAAATCCGTTGAAGTACTACGCTAACAACACTTGCAGCACTCGTAACTTGCTGGAAGTTTGTCAGAACAACAACATAAAACACTTTATCTTCTCTTCAACTGCCGCCGCCTACGGCAACATTAACAGCGACAAGCCTTGCGATGAATCATTGCAAACAGCGCCGATTAATCCGTACGGCACATCCAAACTCATGTCAGAAGCCATGCTAGCCGATGTCAGCAAAGCGACAGAGCTTAAGCATGTCATTCTGCGCTACTTTAATGTAGCTGGCTCTGACCCTGACGGACGCATTGGACAATCAACTAAAAACGCTACGCTATTGATAAAAGTTGCAGCCGAGGTTGCGCTAAAGAAACGCGAGCAACTTTATGTGTTTGGTACAGACTATCCAACGCCAGACGGTACCGGCGTGCGCGACTATATTCACGTATCAGACTTAGCCACGGCGCATTTGGCATCGCTTGATTATTTGCGAGGCGGTGGCGAATCAACACTCATGAATTGCGGTTACGGGCATGGCTTTAGCGTCAAAGAAGTTATTGACTCAGTTAATCGAGTGCACGGCTCGCCCATCAAGGTCGTTGAAGAACCTCGTCGAGCCGGTGACCCAGCATCACTAGTAGCCGCTGTTGATAAAATTCATGACACCCTGGATTGGACACCCCAGTATGACGATTTGGACAAAATTGTTGAAACGTCGCTTAATTGGGAGAAGATTTTGCTGGAACGCCAACACAATCAAAGTTAAGCACAAACGCGGGAAAAACGAACAGATACAAGGGACTACAAACTAATTTCAGGTTGCATTTTGCCTTCGGTCGCAAGGCGTGCAACCAATACATCAGAAATTACTCGATAATAGTGCAGGTGCACCTTGGGTGGCAGATCGCTGAGTGAATCTGCTGAGACTTCCAAAACATTCACATCGGTTAGCGCCTGCATTTTTTTGGTTTCTGGTGCTCCATGTATAAATCCAAGCTCACCTATGCACTGCCCTTCTGCACATAGTCGTATCAAGTCATCGTTTTCGGTTACTTTAACCATGCCGTTGGTCACAATAAACAAACGACGTTCAACATCGCCAGCGTCTATCAACATGTCGCCAGCTGAGAATGTTTTTACCCACACAATCTCCAACAACTGCGCAATTTCAACATCTGAAAACGTACTGAAAAACTGCTGAACCTGCAGTTGTTTAATAAAGCGTTGTTGTGCAACCGGCCGTTGCTCAACAATACGAAAGCGTTCTATAAACGGCACTAGCTCTGCTGCCATATCGGCACCCGATTGGTACCGTCGCTCAGGTTTCTTTTCCAGCGCCTTGGATAATACATCGGCCAGCGCATCGGGTAGCTCGGGTTTTACATCATTTAGACGTGGAGCGCGCTGATTGACCACGGTACGAAAAAGATCTTTTACTTTTTGTGCTTTAAACAGCTGGCGGCTGGTCAGTAGCTCGAACAGTACGGTTGCTAAAGAATAGAAGTCACTGGACGGACCAAGATCTTTACCCAGGATTTGTTCAGGCGACATGTAATTGGGTGTGCCTAAGGTGGGGCCTTGTTTACTTAGCCCGGCTTCTCCGGTGAGACCAACCGCTATACCAAAGTCAAGAATCTTCACAGAACCATTATCGCCCAACATGATATTGGCAGGTTTGATGTCGCGGTGGATAATGTCTTGCGCATGCGAATAATCCAATGCATGACAACAATCAACAACGATTTCTAAAGAACGATGAATAGGCAAAGGGCTTTGGCCTTTACCGTATTGCTTCAAGGAAACCCCATCGACGGCTTCCATGACAAGGTAGTTCAAGTCTTCGTATTGCCCAGCATCATAGACCGTGACAATGCCCGGATGAGAAAGCCTGCCGGCCGCAACTATTTCGGTTTGGTATGCCCGTTGTGCGCCTGGGACTTTCCCGGTTGATACATGCGCTTCACCGATCGGTGAGAGTTTTATAGCAACCTCGCGGCGCAACACATTATCTAAACCCAGGTGCACGACTCCACACGTACCCGAACCAATTTTGCCACCAATCGTGTAGCGGCCAATCTCGTCCGGGACAACAATGTCGAGCGGTTTTATGGAAGGCTTCGCTGCTGCCTTGCCATCGTTAGAGCCACCAGATGAACCATTGGCCAGACTATTCGCAGGATCATTGTTTGGCGGGGCTATAGAATCTTTCACAGGCGACTGCCCTGCCACTTTAGAACCATGGGCGCGCATGCGGTCAACATCCGCCCGCTCGACAGAGCTATCCGTGGCTGATTGAGATTGACCTGCAGCTTTGCTGGATGAGGCTGGTGCATCCATGTATTCAGATTCAAATAAACGGCAATCGATGAAGCCCAGATCATAACACTCTAAGACCCTGCACTACAAAGTTGCTCCAAGCGACTGATCAGGCATAGATAAGGGGTTGACAAGCTCTTAGGCTGTCTGTCAAAAACACGCCACATATTGGTCAAACCAATATGCGACCTACTACCGAATCTGCGCCAAATTGCATCATCGATAGTACGTCACCGCCAGCCTCACTGGCCTGAGGCGTCGGGAAAATGGTGGAAAGTACACTTGAAACAAACAGGTAATACAGCAAGGCAACCCCAATACTGGTGAACATTCGCATTTCGAATGTATGCCGCAAAACGTGGGCAACCAGCGACAAACTCCACGCCAGAACCAGCACCCGAGAAAATATAAAGAGACTACCTGGCGCCTCGCCCTCAGGCAGCACAATAAGATGGAAAATAGGGATGGCTGCAAAATTCAGAATAGCCCCGGCGCCACAAATGGCACCAAAAGACTGATGAAAACGGGGCAGTCGCGACGTGAACATGAGCGCCAGAAAAAGAAACACGCCAGTGAACGCGATATCCAGCGTTGCGTGCAGAGCGGAGGCACCCAAACTGTACAATCCGATCAAGGCCAGGATATATGACACCAGATTAAGCACAATGCCGGTATACATCTGGTTTTCGCCTGCGGGCAAATCCTGAGGTTTTCCCATCAGAAAGGCGATGTTGAAATACTGTTTTAACAGTTCGATCACAAGTGCATCGTCAGCCTCTTTAAGAACGCCGATGGTATCAAAGTTATCACGTGTATGATTCGTACCTGACACACAACGTAACGCCAAACACATTACCCATGTACCAGCCCGGACAACCTTTTCAGATGAGCGCCCGCTTTCGCGGTTATTTGCCTGTGGTAGTTGATGTTGAAACCGGTGGTTTTAATGAGCAAACCGACGCCTTACTTGAAATTGCAGCCGTGCTTGTCGATTTTGACGAAACCGGCAAATTGGTGTGCACCGACAGCTACAGTACTCACGTTCACCCATTCGAGGGGGCTAATCTGGAGCCAGCCTCAATGGAAATTAACGGCATTGACCCGGACAATCCATTACGCGCGGCGCGGGCTGAACGTGAAGCGCTGAAATATATATTTACACCCATCAGGCAGGCTGTTCAGGATGCAGGTTGCAATCGCGCAATATTGGTCGGCCACAATGCTTTTTTCGATTTGAAGTTTGTCAACAAAGCCGCCGATCGCGCTGGCGTTAAACGCAATCCCTTTCATCCGTTCAGTTGCCTGGATACGGTTTCGTTTTGTGGCTTGGCTTACGGTCAAACGGTTTTAGCCCGCGCTGCCGATTCTGCCGGGATAGGCTGGGATACAAGCGAGGCGCATTCGGCTATCTACGATACGCGTAAAACTGCCGAGCTATTTTGTTCGGTGGTGAATAAGTGGGAAAGCTTGCATAAGACGAATAAAGTGTAGTAATCCAACCCACCCAACTATCGGTGGGTTGAATTAATTACCTACAAAAGGTCCAGCACAATTATGAAGCAGCGCTATCAACCATCTTTTGCAACTCACCGCTTTCTGCCAACTCGCACGTGATGTCACATCCGCCCACTAGCTCGCCGTTGATAAACAGCTGCGGAAAAGTCGGCCAGTCGGATACTTTCGGCAAATTTTCGTGCACGCCAACATCGGCAATGATGTTCACATACGCAAATTCCTTATTGCAGTTTTTCAACACTTCAACTGTTCGCGCCGAAAATCCGCACATAGGCATTTGCGGTGTGCCTTTCATATAAACAATGACAGGGTTGTTTTTAATCTGGTCGTTTATGCGATCGACCGGGTTTTCTTGATTATCACTCATGGTTAGTCTCGCTTACGAGCTAAGGGCGGCAAAGCGCTCAGATGTTTTTGCCCAATCAACCACTTCTAACCACCCATCAATGTAGTCAGGACGCTTGTTTTGGTATTTCAGGTAATAAGCATGCTCCCAAACATCCAACGCCAAAATAGGCGTGCCCTGCTTATCAGCAACAGGCATCAATGGGTTGTCCTGGTTAGGGGTAGATGTGACTGCCAGCTTTCCATCTTTAACAATCAACCAGGCGAAACCGGAACCAAAACGTGTAACACCCGCTTGCTTGAGTTCTTCTTTAAGCTTGTCCATAGAACCGAACTCGCCGTCGATGGCTTTGCTTAGCGCATCGCTTGGGGCGCTGCCGCCGTCACACATGGAATTCCAGTACAAAATGTGGTTGTAGTAGCCACCACCGTTATTACGAATCGCTGGTGATGTTTTGGCATCGACGCCAGCCATAACCTCTTCCAGAGATTTATCAGCGTGTGGGGTATCGGCCACCGCACCTGTGAAATTCTTAAAATAGGTTCTGTGATGCCGGTCGTAGTGGATTTCCATCGTCATGGCGTCCACATGGGGCTCCAGTACATTGAAATCATAAGGTAGATCAGGAAATTCGAAAGCCATGTCTTCTCCGTTATAAAGGGTGAAATTGCTCGCCAAACGCTAGGCGTTGACGAATCATACACCTATGTTCTCACCCCATATTGACTATTGGCAAGCCTGCCCAACACTTATTCACGTATTTTTCATCCCAAAATGTGCCATCTGCACCGGTATGGCTTGGCTGGACGAAGACCTTGTAATACCATCATTGTCTGAAATTTAATAAAGCTTGGGTTCAACAATGGAATATTTAATGTCCGCGTACGGACGATTGCCCGTGAGCATCGTCCGAGGCGACGGCGTCAAACTCTGGGACGATCAGGGCCGTGAATACTTGGATGCGCTTTCAGGCATTGCCGTTTGCGGTCTGGGTCATGCCAACAAAGCCATGGCCGAGGCGTTAAACGAGCAGGTCAATTCGCTGCTGCACATCTCGAACTTGTATCGCGAACCGCTGCAGGAGTCACTGGCTCAGCAATTGTGCTCAGTTGCTGGCATGGACAAGGCTTTCTTTTGTAATTCGGGCGCGGAGGCCAACGAGGCGTGCATAAAAGTCGCTCGTTTGCATGGCTTTAATAAAAACATCGAAACACCCACCATCATCGTGACTGACACAGCTTTCCATGGCCGCACACTGGCGACCATCGCAGCAACCGGTAACACAAAAATACAACACGGTTTTGGCCCTTTAACACCTGGGTTTGTGGTTGTGCCGTACAACGACATTGATGCTATCAATAACATCAAATCCAAACGTGACGACATCGTTGCCGTACTACTTGAACCCGTGCAGGGCGAAGGTGGTATCAACGTCCCGGCTGATGACTACTTGAAGCAAGTGCGCGCTATTTGTGTTGAACAAAACTGGCTAATGATGCTTGACGAAATTCAATCTGGCATGGGTCGCACCGGCAAATGGTTTGCCCATCAGCACACTGACATTCAGCCCGACGTCATGGCTGTTGCAAAAGCCCTGGGCAATGGTATTCCCATCGGTGCATGTCTTGCGCGTGGCCATGCAGCAGAATTAATTCAGCCTGGGTCTCATGGTACGACGTTTGGTGGTAATCCTTTATCCAGCCGCGCAGGACTCACCGTGATCGCAGAAATGCAAAAACACGACTTGGTGAATCGCGCAGCGGAACTTGGCGATCGAATTCAATCAGGGTTACGCAACCGTCTGCATAATCGCGCTGGCGTTGTCGAAGTGCGTGGCAAAGGCTTAATGATTGGCGTCGAACTTGACAAGCCGTGTGGCGAGCTGGTTCAGCAAGCGCTGGATGCAGGCCTGTTGATCAACGTTGCATCAGGTAATGTCGTGCGACTACTACCGCCTTTAGTACTAACGGATGAGCAAGCCGATCATATCGTGAATACCGTTAGCGACTTAGTGATTGCGTTCACTGAAGCGGCCGATGAACCTGCCAAGGCGGATGCTTGAGCATGAGACACTTTATATCTGTCGCTGATTTAAGCTCCGACGAATTTCGCGCCATCATTGCACGGGGCAGTGAGTTTCGTCGTCAATTTGAAAACGGTGAAACGCAAGGTCTGTTTCCCGGTAAAACACTGGCAATGATTTTTGAAAAGTCATCTACCCGAACCCGAGTGTCATTCGAAGCCGGCATGACGCAACTGGGTGGACACGCTTTGTACCTATCACCCAACGATACTCAACTGGGCCGCGGCGAGCCCATGGAAGACACCGCGCGTGTACTTTCTCAAATGGTAGATCTGGTTATGCTTCGTACTTACTCGCACGAAGGCTTGCACCGGTTTTGTGAGGCTGCCACCGTGCCTGTAATTAATGGGCTAACCGACTTGTATCACCCATGCCAACTGCTTGCGGATATGCAAACATACTTTGATTACCGCGGTGATATAAAGGGCAAAACCGTCGCATGGATAGGCGATGGCAACAACGTGTGCAACTCCTTCATCAACACGGCAAAGTTACTTGAATTCAATTTGCGTATTGCCTGCCCTGCCGGTTACCTACCCGATGAAACGGTATTGAAAAATGCAAAAGATGCGGTAAACGTAATGACGTCCCCGGATGAAGCCATGGATGCAGCCGACCTGGTGGTTACCGATGTCTGGTCAAGCATGGGGCAAGAGTCCGAATCCAACAAACGCACGGTGGCCTTCACAGACTATTGCGTTACCAAAGAGCGCATGGCTCTGGCCGCCAAAGATGCGCTTTTTATGCATTGCTTGCCCGCCCACCGGGGTGAGGAAGTCGAAGCCGATGTGATCGATGGCGACCAAAGCGTCGTCTGGGACGAAGCCGGCAATCGCCTCCACGCGCAAAAAGCCCTGATGGAATTCCTGCTCTTGCAATCAACCTGAATTAAAGGGGACGGCATTAAAGGGGACGGAGGGATTTAATATTGTCCACAGGTTTACTGTGGACAATATTAAATCCCTCCGTCCCCTTTAATGTCCCCTTTAATGTCTTTGACCCCTTTAATTTCTCCGTCCCCATTAATTTGGTTGAATTGCTTCACATTTCGCCCCTCTGGCTGGCTTGCTGATTGCTTCGAATTGGTGATATCGACGATTTTTCGAAGAGCCAGTAATCATGAATACAAGCACGACCGCCGGCTGGGCCAACCTCTCCACTCGCAAAGCATTTGCCATCCATTTAACCCTGAGCTTGCTGATCTTTTCCTCCCTGGTGTTCGCCATGTTGATGTGGTGGTTTCCCGGCGAGTTGTTTTTCCTTGATGGCGGTTGGCAGGGGTTGAAAATTGTTGCCTTGATTGATTTGGTTTTGGGACCTGTTTTAACTCTCATGTTGTACAAGCCTCAAAAGAAAGGTTTGCTGATGGACATGTCTCTGATCGCAGCATTTCAGGTTGTCGCACTGGCATATGGTTTCTATGCGACACATCAGCAACGCACAGTTGCTGTTGTTTACGCCGATAAAAACTTTGTGACGCTGTCTGCAGATGCGGCGGTTGTGGCGCATGACGAATTACTACAGAAAAATGCAACACCTCAAGTGATAAGCGAACTTGATGAAGGTGCACCGGCAATGCTGGTAAACCCTCCACCTGGCCCGGGAGAATTTAAACAGTACATGTCACAGTTGCTTGGCGGTTATCCCGAACCACACGAGCGATTGGACCTGTTTGAAAAACGCGGCCCTGAACATGCTGAAATGCTGTCAAAGTCTGCGGTAACGCAAAGCGTATTAAAGGCCAGCCATACCGAATCAATTGTGGCAGAAGCCATTAAAGATTCTGGCTACAAACCAGAAGAACTTGAAATCCATCGATTCAAGGCACGATACGCCAAAGGTTTTGTGCTGTTAAACAAGAGCGAGCAAAAAATCGTCGATTACATACCGATTGACTTTTTCGCCCTGGCTGAAAAGGTTAACGCGGAGTTGCAGGTATCAGAAAAGCAGGATTCAGAGGATAAACCAACGGATGAAACACCCATTGAAGCGGTAGCTGAGTCAGAAGAGCCGTAATCGATAAAAGCGGTTCGTATTACCCTGGCTGCTCCTGATCACGCAGTTATTCAAGCTGTAACTACTCAAGCAACGCCCATTGTTCGTCTTTTTCAGACAATTGAACCGAACTGTTTACAGGCCAGTCAATGTTCACTGAAGGGTCATTCCAACGAACACCAGCCTCAGACTCGGGTGCGTAAAGTGCCGACACCATGTAGTGCAATTCCGAATCGTCTTGTAGCACTTGATACCCATGCGCAAATCCTTCGGGAATGTACAGCATGGCCTGATTGGCTTCGCTAAGTTCAGCACCATACCATTGCCGATAGGTTGCCGAAGCTGGACGCATATCGATCATTGCATCGAAAACCGAGCCTCGCGTACAGCGCACCAGCTTAACTTCAGCATTTGGGCTGTGTTGATAATGCATACCACGTGTGATGCCCTTGAACTTGTTGTACGCTAAGTTCGCCTGCTTCCACTGGGTACACAGTCCGTGCTCAGCAAACTCGTCCACACAAAATACCCTGGCAAAAAAGCCTCGTTCATCTGCACGCAACTCTGGTTCAATTAAATATGCGCCTGCCAAAGACGTTGCCTGAAATTTCATTTAGCCAGCTCTGCGTCTCGAATTGCCGATGGAGGTGTGTACTTAAGAGAAAACAACACAGCGTTACTTTCCCCTGACCGCGTATCAACCTGACTTTTCTGTCTTCGGTATCGATAAGATCCCGCCACTGTCCAGGCACGAGAAAATCGCCATATAAGTTTTGGTTCGATGCTGAGAAAGCGTCGCGCAAATTCATTTTCAGTATCGGGGCTAAGTGCGTCCGGCTCGTACGCTCTTATCCGCGCAGTAAAGTCTAATAACGGTTTTACCTCACGAAAGAGATCTCCTACTGCTTCTAACGATTCAACCTGTGAACCAACATCACTTGGCAATACGTCAACTCCAAACTTAAAACTATACCGAGTAAGACCAGTTGATTTGGTTGCCGTTATATTGGCCAGGAACCCGCTGTTTTTTGTGACGCCAGCCGCCAAAGCCGCTTGCCTGATTTCGTCATTGGCAAAGTCATCGTCTGGCCGCGCCAGATCGGTTTCATCGGTTTCATTCGAATAAAAACCCACTTCAAAACCCAGCAGCAAAGTCTGTGTGAATGCTCTGTCGTAGCCAATACGAAAGGTTGCGGTATTTGAACGTGCTTCGCGCTTTGGGTTGCGAGAAATACCCGGAACATCATCATCAGGGATTTTTTCCTCGAATGGAATAATGACATCGGGATTGGGTTCTGATTCGGCTGTGAAGTCGCTGAAGCCTGCGAAAAAAGACAATGTTGATATGGGCGATAACTTGGTTTTCACACCCACGTTTATTGCAACTTCTCTGAAATCATCCAGTTCGTCCAGCACAGTGAATTGTTGCGTATCTTCAATGGTTACCGGATCAGGACGCACATCGCCAGGTTGTGCGCTCGCCGCCCATCGCGCATCCAGCGTGTCCTGCGCACTGGGTAATTCGTGTTCAACTTGAGTGAAACTTAAATCGGTTTCGATACTGGTCCGACGAGTCAGGTTATAGCGCCAGTTAGGGGTTATGAGGTACCGCAGCCTGGCGACGTTCTGATCTTGAGTAACGCTGGCACCCGTATCAGCCGCCACTGATGAGATATCGGTGATATCAGCAGAAATATCGCGGCTGGGTGTGTCTCGCTTAATGTTAAGGCCAATGCCGTACTCGGACCGAGCCCGAAAAAATCGAGAGTTCAAAAACAGAATTTGATTGGACGTAAGATCGTTGTCGCGAAGATCACTTTGTGTAATAAGCCCATCCAAGCGTGCCAGGCCTGAGAATTTTACCGAAGGCGCTTCGCGACTCACGCCAATGGTGCCGACTAATCGAGTAGCGTTAACCGCATCGGGAAAATCAGGATCTATAGTGTAGTTTGTGTCGACCCGCTGGTCGATAGCCGCAGAGGGTTCAAATACCCAAACGTCCGCAATGGGACCGGTCGACGGCAGCAAGATAGCGACTAAAAACGCCAAACTAACTGGGGTTGCTTTGCCGGTTTTACCAGGTTGCTGGCTGCCTATTCGCTGCATGCTTGTACGTTGCATGCTGGTTCGATGAAAGCGCATGTGCTCAGATGAAATTGGCGACTTAAGTCAATACTACTGAGTATGGCACAGCATTTTGAGTAGCTAAGACTAATTAATACACTAGTTCGTGACTAAATATAAAACCACAGCCAGTCTCAAAACCAGAGCAATCAAGACAGCTTTACCAGTTTAAGGATTTAGGACCTGAAGAGCACACTCAACACGGATGTTTATACAACCTGAACTACGGTGCATGGTCCATGCAAAGTTTTCTGCCAGACATTAACGTTTACGGGATATAAGCGCCTGCGCGATAAAGAACGTCTAAGGAACAACGACAACATCGCCACTTTGCAAAATAATGTTTTGTTCCAAGTCCCGGCCTCGCTTGATGTCGCGAAAATCAAAGCTGTAGGTCACTTCGCGGCCATCTTGCCGACGTAATATTTGCATATTGCGCTCGCTGGCGTAGGGCGTCGTGCCGCCGGCCAGGGTCAGTGCCTGTACGACATCGACATAACGTCCCAAAGTGAATTGACCAGGGTTGTTGACCTCGCCCAATACAAAAACGGTGTAACCCGAGATTTTATCGACCGATACAGTGACTTCCGCATCTGGCACATAGCGTTGCAGACGTGAACGAATTTCGTCCTGTACCTCCAACGGGGTACGACCAGACACCTGAATATCGCCCACCAACGGAAAAGAAATTCCGCCGTCGGGTCTAACCAGCACCTTGCGATCAAGGTCTTCTTCTTTCCAGACTGAAATATGCAACACGTCCTCTGGACCTATTCGGTATTCAAGCCCACTGACTTGTTGCGCCATTAATTCGCCGGGCACCAGCAATGTCAGCCCAACCAATGCAATAGTGCAGGTCGCAGCCAGCTTAGCGTACAGTGATTTAATAAAGGCCATATTCAGTGCTCCAAAACCTAAGCTTATCCATCGAGCCGATAGACTGCTGCAATATTTCACAATGTGCAAAGTATAGCGGACAATGCAGATTTATTAGTGATCTGTGCAACAAGGTTTACACTCATTCCACACTGCACTTGACGCCGCTAAGGCTGGTTAGTTCAGCCGCTATTCAACACTCTGCGTTACAGTAGATATAACTTCATCACGAAGACTGGTTGAATCGTAAATGGTACGAAACATATCGACCTCATCAATTTTTTCAGATTCGGCAAACAGCGACATCAAGCTACCAAATGAAAACGGCTGGTACCGCAACTCAACCAATGTCGAATAAGGTGCTTTTCCCGAGACCGGAATTTCGTAAGTCACGGTATCGCTACCATTGTTAAAATCATTATCACCCATCGCAGCACCCTTCACGGCTACATCCTCAGGCACGGCGTTCTTATCAAAACCGGCAGGCGTCAATCGATTGTCTTTCAGGAATTGTGTTGCTGCCAATAATGAATGAGTTATCTCATCGTTAGCATCTCCGACAATACCCTGATACACCTGAACCTGCGTGGCTGATGTAATTCTGTCGTAATGCAATTCATAACTATCGGGGTTGGCGTCTTCAGACACACCGGCGATACTACCATCAGGTCGTATCAACCCATTTTCGTAAATCAACTGGCCATCAGCGTCGGTAACCAATACATGTAAATAGACACGACGTGTGTGATAACCACTGGGTAGCTTGTGACCGGTATGGTTGGTGATTTTAACATCCATGGTTAATTTGTCGTCGCTGACAGCCGCGTTTTGCAACTCAAGCGATGCGGACGTTTTTAAAAACTCACGATTTCGTTCAATAGATTCCTGAAAAGCTTCCGCTGTGATGTCTTCGCTAATGCCAAGTTCAGTTTTGAAATTCTTTAACATGTCCTGCATGACGGTGTTAGCGCCGAGGAACGTGTGTTCAGCAAAATCATTTCGCTCTAAATTGGTACCTGTACCAGAGAGCGGCACTGCCTGATCAACTTTAGGCATATGACAGCCCTGGCACGACGTAGCTTGCGCTGCGCCATCATCAAACGCGCTGTTCTCCCACTCGGTGTAAACCATCTGTTCAGCAAAATGTGTCACACCCGGGACAGGCTCACCATTTTTAGTCACCGGTGACGTTTTTAAGTTGTGGCAAGAACCGCAGGTTTCAGAGCCCGAAATATGAGCACCATAGGTTGGCGTAAAACCAGATTGCGCACGCATGTAGCCTTCTTCAGGGTCTGTGTATTGCCCGTATGCTGGTCGATCATCAAGATTCTCTTCCGGAAAAGTAATGACGCTCCAGCCACCTGACATACCTTCATCGGTACCAAGATTGCCATCGTCTGCCATCTGATGACAGAAAGAACAACTCACTCCATCCATTGCATGATTAAACAATTCGCTGGTATCGTCCTGACTTAGAAAGCCTTGCACCAGATCGCCGGTTTCCTCTGAGCCAGTATCAAACACTTGCAAACTCAGCCCTTCTTTTTTAGCCAGATCATTCGCCATAGGTGCATGGCATCGAGTGCAAGTATCGTTTATCTCTTCAGACAGATTGGGGTATTTATTCAGTTCGGATGCAACCACAGCATGCCAATACGGGTCACGGGCAGAGTTCGCCATGACGCTGGTTTCCCATGCACGCCCTAAAGATACATCACGAAAGCCGGTCTCATCCTGAATCACCATTTTTGCATCTTCACCGGTTGCCTGGTCAGTATGACAAGTGGAGCAAGAACGATTACCCGAGTAGTGATTACTTTCAAAAGCGGCGTCAGCCTTATTTATCTCTGGCTTCAAGCCACGCATACTGGGCAGAATGTCGATAGTGTTTGTGCTGGTATCACCACCACCGCCGCCGCCACCACACGCTGTTATCAATAAGCTTGCAGCTAAGAGCACAAACGTAGATCGCTGGCGCGCAACGCCAGACGTGGTTTTTTCCAGTTCCTTGCCAATACCGTTAAAAGTACTGTTTTGCATGTCAGATTCACCATCGACGACAGACAATATAATTGCCTTAATAAGAGACACAAAAACGCTTCCACGTTTTTCGTCGGGACAGCAAACTAGCGGCTTGAAGGCTGATGGCTTAACCGCTCGAGCACACACAAGTGGGTGCCCGAAGCGAAAGTGACTAACTAGTAGTCTGAAGGTTCGAGAACTGTGATGGTTTTCTCAATATAATCAGTGACCCAAATAGTGCCCGGGAAGGCACCACCATCACCTTGAACGGTTAAATCCAAGGGCACTTTACCCAAATTGGTGACCAGCTGTGATTTTGATGTGACGTTGGTGCCGGCTGCATTTAGCTCAAGTCGATAAATGGACTTGTTGAACCCTGCAACCAACAAATCACCCTGCATGGAACCCAGGAAATTATTGCTCGTGTACTCATCCAAACCATTAGCTGATGTATTGACAGTGGTTAAAGCACCATCCCCAGCACCCGGCTTTTTATATTCACACTCTTGTGGCCTGGCAGCAACTTCAATCGGTGATTGCGGGTTTAAATTGTTGAACGTATTATTTTTGCTGCCACGAGTGGGATTAGGGTGACCACCGTAAGCATTTTTAGTGACTAAATGTAAGTTGTCCCAGTTATGCGCACCACCATCATCGATATCGTTAGCACAGTTTCCACCAGGAGTACCACCCCAGCCAGCATTCGGCCCATTATCGAAAAGATAGAGTTTGTTTGATTGAGTTAGCACAATGTCATAGGCATTACGATAACCTGTTGCAAATAGCTGCACAGGACCGCCCGCGATCAGCTTAGCCTGGTTCTTGCCATCGTTACCGCCAAACGGGTCGTTATTATCATTAACGCCGTTTCGATCTTCATCATCCAGCGTTGGTAAATCATAAGTTCCATTACCAATGGCATTAACATCAATTTCCAACACAGCAGCGCTTAATGCGTACTCGGGTAATTCTGCAAAATTGTTTGAAGGCACACCCATATTTGTGTGACCACCCACATTGAGTAATATCTTGTTGTTGTACATAACCAATCCGTTGGCTATGTGATTTTCCTCTGAACGCGGAATACCTCGAACCATATCCTGCTTGTTCCAGTTTCCACCGTTCTTGGTTAACTTGTGCAATATGCCAGAGTTAGTATCAAGGTTTGCATCTTCGCCCGACGGACCAGCTGCTTGTCTGGGGTCGCTGGACGCTGCATAGATAATGGGATTTGCAGCCGTACCAGTCACGAAGATACCGGTCAGCAGACGATTCTTTACAGCGCCGTTTACATTGCCATTATCATTATGATTAGGGGTGTTTTTGATGACCGTGATCGTTTCCAGCAAATTAGCTGTGTAATTGTTTTTGCCATTTCGAGTGGCCGCCATGACCAGGATATTGCCTTCCATCTCAGCAACATAGAGTTTACCGTCAGGACCAAACTGTATCGAAGTGCCATGATCTACAGTGACATTTTTAAGCGTACTTTTAGAGAAATTAACGGGCACGTTTTGCGGAACGACAACGCTTCCGTCAAATGCTGTTTCTAAAGCCGGGTTGTTACCGTCATGATTAATCAAAACATCGGCAGCCTTAAATCCAAGCGTCGCCCCAGTCATAGTAATCTGTATATCTGCTGATTGACCCGGATTTAACTGAATCGGGTTAAAGTTGACAACAAATACTTCTGGTGTGTCGCCGCTGAGTACAATGTTTGATACATTTATAACAGGAGCATCTGTCTCTCCTAAATTTGTCAGCTTGAGTGTCTTAACAGACTGCCCACCTTGAACAATCTGACCAAACAACAATTTTTCCGTACTAACACCAAGATCGCTGGTCAGCGGATAACGCGACCAACCATTAAACAATAAAATATGTGGCGCGGTTGCACCTTCTATATAGAAGCGCAGTCCGGCAGACTTGGTGCCCGGTACTGACGGTGTGAACACAACATCAAAGTCCACTGTGTCGCCAGGATTCAATGTCACAAAGCCATTGAAATCGGTTGTGTATTCAGTTGTGCTCTTACCAAACAAGCTCACTTCGCCAATTTCTATCGGGTCGCTGTCGGCTTCACCAGTATGCTTTAAAGATACGGCTTGAGTTTTGTGTTCACCGATCTGGACAACGCCAGTATCAAAAGTGCTGGGAATGACCTGCAAGCCTTCAACTGACTTTGATGTGCCAGTACCAGTAAGCGGAACCAGAATTCGACCGGGTTCATTTCCACCGTTAACCGTTGTCTCGGTAGTGGTCTCGGTTTCAGTCTCTGTGCTGGTTTGCGCAAGCACTGCAGGCTGGGATGATAAAAACACCAGCACGCTCGCGAGCAGTACATTTCCGCACCAGGTTAAAATTTTCTCTAACATTGCGCTCTTCTCATTTATAGGACTGCCCGCACCGGCGCGGGCGTATTAGCCAGATAAATTGCAATTTCCGTACAAATTTACGCGCCACGTCACAAAATAATTTGTACAGCTTATGCCTCCAGATCACGCTTTTTGGAGCTATAAGGCCTAAAATACTCGGCATGGAAAACAGTCAAACCGAGGCAGATTCAGTGCGGGGTAAAAGAACCAGATGGACTAGCGGCATTATTATGCTTGCTCTGACGCTCTCAATCGCCCCGGCTTCGGCTAATGACACTTTGGCAGGCATCATCGACGAGCCGGCTGCCAGCGTCGGTCTCAGCGAGAAGGATCGGCAAAAACAGGTTAAAAAAGAGCAGAAGGCACTGGAGAAAGAATCTCGCAACAAAGTAAAAAATCGAGCCGAAAAAGGTGAACGCCTTGCCCAAGTGGTTATAGGCAACGATTTCGCGGCTGAAGCCCAACAATTGACGTTTGCACCAATCGCTGCAAATGCTGCGCTGAGCGATGCCTTAAAATGGTTTACCATCGCCGCCAAGCGTGGATACCCTGGCGCACTTTCGTTGGATACCGCGGGTGTGAGTTTTTATCCACTTAGAGTGGTTCGAAATAAGTAGATTACCGCATTCCCGTGCGCCAACCACTACTAGTCATTCACTCCCGAACAGAAACTTGAACGGAAATAAGTTTCAAAAAAAGTAGCACTTCTGCCGTCTTGAAGAAAGATGTTGGCGCGACTGCCGCGCCAACAACACACAACCCTGAATCTAAAGGCTACGGCGATGCTACGGCACTAGTAACTGCTCGCCTTCTTCGGTACAGGCATACGATACATCGTCACTGGCTCGACTATACCCACAGTTTGGTGCTGAGAAAGTATATTCATCCAGCAACACATCACTGCGTGAGATAACTTCACCATCAGCAAGCTCGCCCGACCAATCCATGAATAGATTCTGCAATGGATCAAAATTGTTTCCAGAAGGATCAGCAACCAAAGTCAGAAAGCTTCCATCGCTGGACGTCAGCGACAGTTGTCCGGTAAATGCTTGGTAGACTTCGGGGGCAACTGTGGAAGCAGTATGCATCAACGGCGCATCTGTTACGATCAGAACATCGTTACCAGCGGTGGCGGTTCCAGCTACCGTTCCTGCAAATTCGATTTCGATAGATTTAAACTGCCCAGCCTGCTGAGCGACAGTTCTTTGCGTAAACGAGCCATCTGTTACTGATTCGACGACGACGTCGCCCTCACTCTTTCTGTAATAATCGTACGAAGCCGCTCGGTTGGACACCGCGTCGGTAAATGCACCGCTTATACTGCTTGTGGATGACGAACCATCCAGCTCATAGCCATCACCCTCAGGGCCTTGCAAGTCAAATTGATTCCAGACAAAGTTCGACTCACTTTCTCCAAATCGCGAGCCTGACCGAAACCGGGCTTCAATTTCCAAACGCCCCGATGCAATGTAGTCTCCAGACGCAAGCGGGCTTTGTTCATTCACGATGCGGCATTGATCGAACTCATAGGCATCAATATCTCGTATGTGGGTGTAGCTAATATCATCAAGACGCATACGACCTATCTCGCGAATCAACGTACCACCAGCCGCGCAATTAAAGCTAGTGCGTTGGATCGATGTCACCACCGTGCCAAACCTGGAGTCCTCAGTTGTAAACTCTCCATCCGTTAGTGGTTCACCAGCATCGGACGCACTGTCGATAGCCTCATAAGCAAGTATGTCTACTAAAGGGGCCAGCTGATCTGACGAATGAGCGACCAGTTCCAGCAATAGATCGGGCGTGGCATCACCAAGTTGAAACACCTCAGAGCCTGAGCCAACTTCGATATCAGTGAATCGCTGACCAGTGGTGTGGTTGATGACTATGTAGTTTCCGGGTTCGACCATGCAACTTGTGCCACCTTCACAGATTGACGTGAAGTCGGTTGAATTTTGCACCTGGTACCAACCATCATCTGGCCAACTGATGGTATCTCTATCTACGACAACGCCGTTCTCAGACATACCACCCGCGCTAACTTCGATGTCGACAAAGCGTTCCCCTGTAGTGTGATTGATGACGATGTAGTTTCCAGGTTCAACCGTGCAACTTCGACCACCTTCACAAATAGACACGAAGTCGGTTGAAGTTTGTACTTGATACCAACCATCGTCTGGCCAGCTGATTGTGTCGCCGTCAACTTGTACCCCGTCAGTGGAATCTTCCATGGCGGTGATATTAGTAAAGCGCTCGCCACTGGTGTGGTTAATAACAATATAGGTGTCCGACCCGATAATGCAGGGACCACCGGCAGCACTTGATGCGGCAGACACCCTGCCTTCGCACACCGTGTCGAATGTCTCTGAATGTTGTACCTGATACCAGCCATCATCGGGCCATGTCACGGTATTGCCAGACACGGTAGGCATCGCGAAGCTGACGGCGGGAATAAAGAATAGTGTGACCAACGCAGACATCTGCAATGGCCGAGGTATGCCAGGGGATCTAAGTGAAAACATTGCGTCTCTCGGGTTAGCTTGAAAATCGGCGATCAAAAACCACCGAAAACAACGTAAAACTATACGCCTGTTGAAAAAGAAGATTGTCATTCAGTTCACGTCATTCTTGGTTCTATTACCATTCTTGAACGCTCGCTGAGGGCCTGCCAATAATTCTCTAGCTGAGTGGTATCTTCCGTCTGTTGTGACGCTATCTCCGATGAAGGTGCCTCATGATCGCAACTTCACTTCATGGCAGCCCCAATTGTCTGGCGAACTGGAATACCTTCAGGGTCAAATTCCTTTAAACAGAATATATTCACGCCGAAGCTATCAGGGTCAGAGCGCTTGTTGTGGAATGTATATATGCCACACACATTACAAAAGAAGTGACGAGCGGTCAGTGTGTGAAACTGATACTCGGTAAGCGTCTCGTCACTAGCGAGCAGTTTAAAATCGCTTTCATGCACTTTGACCATGACCGCATTCTTGAGGCGACAAATGGAACAATCACAGGTCGTAAGCTCCTCGAAATTACTGATTATCTCAAATTGCACTGCGCCGCAATGGCAGCTACCTGCGTATGTCTTATTTGCTCGGCTCATGATTGTTTATGTGCTCACCATTGCTAAAGTATTCATAATAGCCCAGCCCAATAACAGCGATATAAAAGTGGAAAGCGATCCTACAAGCTGTTTGTCGCGCTTATCCAAGCTCGCCATAACTATCATTGGCATTGTTTAAAGAAGGGCTACAGATATACTGGAACGAATCAATTTAAAGTCGTGGCGCAGAATCAATAAGCATACGTGTGTAATCTGATTGGGCATTCGCGAACAGATCTTCGCACTTACCCTCTTCCACCAGATTACCCGACTGTAGTACACCAATATGACTTGCCATGGTCGCAACGACAGCTAAATCGTGGGTGATAAACAAGTAAGTCAGGCCAAGATCGCGCTGCAGGCGCTTTAGCAGATTTAATACTTGAGCTTGAACAGATACATCCAAGGCCGATGTCGGTTCATCACAAATAATGAATTCAGGCTCTGATGCCAATGCCCGCGCAATGGAAATGCGCTGCCGCTGACCACCGGAAAACTCATGTGGAAATCGTTTCACATCCGTTGCAGCAAGGCCCACTTGTTCCAGCAACTCGACAACCCGGTCGGCCTCAAAGCCTTTCGCCAGGCCAAAAGCACGGAGAGGTTCTGACAGAATGTTGCCAACTCGCCAGCGCGGATTCAGGCTGGCATAGGGACTTTGAAAAACCATCTGAATACGACGACGCAAGGCCTGGCGCGCGTCAGTGCCAAGCTCGTTATCGTTCAGATTAACGCCATCTATAGTCACTGTCCCGCTACTTGGAGCAAGCAACCCAACAGCCATTCTGGCAATAGTCGACTTCCCCGAACCGCTTTCACCAACCAGCGCGTAAGTTGTTCCGCGTTCTATCTGGAAACTGACATCTGAAACCGCGTGCAATATTTTTTTGCGACGAAAGCTGAGCATTCTAACCAGCCATGGGTCGGATAAATCAAACTCGCGAGACAGACCTTCGGCGACCAGAAACGGGGTTGCATTCGCCGCAAAAGTGTTGGTCACCAATTCAGTTGCTTGTGAGTCTTGTGCCTCGCGAACATAAAATTCACCTTTGGCTCCATCTCCTTCTGATCGGTCAATCTGAGCCAGATCGCGACCAAAAGAGCCACCTTCAATAGTCGGTGTACAAGCGATCAACGCTTCAGTGTAGGGATGTTGTGGTCGCTCAATGATGTCTCGGGTTTGACCAATTTCAACCAGCTTGCCCTGATAGAGCACGGCAACCCGATCAGTTGTTTCAGAAATTACACCCATATCATGGGTAATAAGCATGACCGATGCGCCTCGATCCTTGCAAACCCGCTTTAACAAATCCAGCACTTGCGCTTGAATAGATACATCAAGCGCAGTCGTTGGCTCATCGGCAATAATAAGCGCAGGCTCAGCACACAGAGCCAGTGCAATCACTGCGCGCTGACGCATGCCACCTGAGAATTCATGCGGATACGCTTTAGCCCGTGTTGGATCAAGCCCAACCTCTTCCATTGCCGCTTGCATGCGCTTATGCGCATCAGAAGCACTGACCGCTAAATGCGTTCGTATAGTCTCAACGATCTGATCGCCAACTTTGCGCAGCGGGTTCAGACTGGTCAGCGGGTCCTGAAATACCATCCCGATGCGCTTACCACGCAACTGCTCAGCATGCTGACCCACTGACTCGCCATCAAAAATGATCTCACCTGTGGCGATTCGGCCTGGCGGATCAATGAGTCCGATGATGGCAGAGCCCGTCATTGATTTGCCCGCACCGGACTCACCAACTATGCCGAGTATCTCGCCCCGTTGCACTGTAAAGGACACATCATCAACTACTCTGAGCAATTCACGTCGCATCGGAAACTCAACACTAAGATTACGCACCTCGAGTAAGGAACTGGCCGAACCGGTTTCCTGGTTTGCGCTCATTTGAGTCTCGGGTTCAGTGTGTCGCGCAACCAGTCACCAAAAAGGTTTACCGACAAAGCAAGCGTGAGCAAGGTGAGAGCGGGAAACAATAGAATCCACCACTCGCCCGAGAACAGGTAATCCTGGCCAATATTAATTAGCGTACCCAGACTGGGTTGGGTTGGCGGCGCACCGACACCAAGAAACGATAAGGTCGCTTCAGCGATAATGGCAATGGCCAAAGTGATTGTGGCAATAACCAGTACCGGTCCGAGCACATTAGGCAGAATGTGTCGTCGCATTATTTGTGCACGGCCTAAACCCATAAGCTTTGCTGCGGCAACATATTCTTTTTCTTTTTCAACAAGTGTAGCGCCACGAACTGTCCTGGCAAACTGAACCCATTCAGAAAGTCCGATACTGATAATAAGGACAAAGATCGCGAGTTCGTCGCGCTGATCGGGTGGCAACAAACTGCGAGTCACGCCAAAAATTAGCATGGCAATCAGTATCGAAGGAAAAGTAACCTGTATATCAGCTATACGCATGATAGCCGCGTCAATCCAGCCACCGATATAACCCGCAATCAGGCCAAGCGATATACCGATAAGCATGGCCAGCATAACCGCGGAAAAACCAACAAATAACGACACACGTAATCCGTAAAGAATAGCTGAAAACAAGTCTCGCCCTTGATCATCGGTGCCAAGCCAAAATGTATTACCGGTGAATTCATTGGGCGTCATTGGCGGAGTGAATCCGTTCATTAAGTTCAGGCTGGCAGGATCGAACGGGTTGGTCGGCGCTATAAACGATGCAAAAACGGCGCTTAACAGCAGTAGCAGCATCACCATAAACGATACAACTGTTACCGGTGATCGGCAAAAATCATAGAAAAAATCAGAAGCGAAAAACCGTTTCATCCGCCGGAGTTACCTCTGTTAATTCCATCTCGTATACGAGGATCAATAACAAGATACGATAAATCAACGATAAGATTAATAACAACGAACACCAAACCAACCAATAACAAGTAAGCACTCATTACCGGGATATCAACAAAATAAACTGCGTTGATAAACATCAGACCAACCCCGGGCCACTGAAAGACCGTTTCGGTCACAATCGCGAAAGCAACGATTAAACCCAGCTGTAAACCAGCTATGGTAATCACCGGTACCAGCGTATTTTTTAATGCATGTCCAAAATTGACAACCCGATCGGGCAACCCGCGTGCGCGCGCAAAGCGAATGTAGTCCTGACGCAATACCTCCAGCATTTCTGCACGAACCAATCGCATGATGAGTGTCATTTGGTACAGGCCCAATGTAATGGTCGGCAAAACCAGTGACTTTAAGCCGGATGCGGTGAGCAAACCGGTGCTCCACCAACCAATCTCAACGGTATCTCCACGCCCGAACGAAGGCAACCAGCCAAGTTCGACCGCAAAAATCCAGATAAGCAGAATACCTATCAGAAAAGTAGGCAGGGATACGCCAATGAGTGATGTAGACAAAATAACCTGCGCCAGCCAGCCCTGACGATTAATGGCCGTGTAAATACCCAGAACAACACCTAACACCATCGCAAATATCGCGGAGGCAAATGCCAGCTCCAGCGTTGCCGGTAAACGATGAGCTATCATATCCGACACTGGAAGACCAGTTCTGTATGAGACGCCGAAGTCGAAGTGCAATGCGCGCACTACAAAATCTGTGTATTGCTCATACCATGGATTATCCAGGCCGAGTCGTTCGCGCAACTCAATTCGATCAGCAACGGTCGCCTCCTGCCCAAGCAGATTGTCAACCGGGTCGCCAACATAGCGAAAGATGAGAAATGCAATGAGTGCGACTAAGGCCAGAACAACAATCGACTGACCCAGCCGGCGAATAACAGTGGCAAACATAATTGCAGTCCCTCCTCCGACCAGGCCGGAGGAGGCTTTTGTTGGCGGCTTATTTAAGGCTCAAAAATTTAAAGTGCGGCTGATCTTCGGGCTGCACATCAAAGTTGATACCGTCTTTCATACCCCAATTTAAAACCTGGTTATGAACAGGCAGATAAATTTGTTCTTCTTGCACCGCTGCCCAAATCTTACCTATGGTTTCGTCACGCGCGCTTAGGTCTGTCTCAGACTCCAGGCTGACAATCATGGCATCAACGTCGGCGTTGGAATAGCCAGTGTTATTCCAAGAGCCACGATCGTCCGTCGTTGTATGCACCAGGAAGTTAAACACATAGTGACTGTCGAACGTAGGTACACCCCAGCCAAGCATATAGAAATCGCTTGTTTTGTTCTGGATTAGCGGAAAGTGCTGAGCTTTGGGCCGAGCGATCAGATTCACTTCCACACCGATTTGCGCCATCATGCCAACCAATGCCTGACAGATGCCTTCATCGTTTATGTATCGATCGTTCGGGCAATCGAGTGTCACGGTGAATCCGTCTGGATAGCCAGCGTCAGCAATCATTTTCTTTGCATCTTCAGTTGAACCTTCGGGCAATGCATTCAGGTCTTCAGTCCAGCCATTCACGAACGGAGGCATGATGACATTGGTGGGATCAGACTGACCTCGCATAACCACTTTTTGTATGGCTGCACGATTAATCGCCATATTCATTGCTCGGCGAACATTCACGTCGGCAAACGGGTTAGCACCGTCAACGCTGTCGCTTTCAAGATCGTCAGCAGCGGTGTTCATACCGAAAAAGATGACACGGTTTTGCGCAGCTTTAACCACTTTAAGTCCATCTGCATCGGCTACGCGTTGTAGATCCTGCACCGGCACATCCTGTATGAAGTCAACTTCGCCGGACAACAGTGCTGCCACGCGTGTTGCAGCGGAGGTGATTGGTGTAAAAACAATTTCAGAAATGTCCAGCGCAAAGTCATCTTTGCCCCAGTAATCTGGATTGGCTTTTAGCACGGTTTTTTCATCCACAGCACGACTGACCAGCATGTAAGCGCCAGTACCGTTTGTGTTTGATGCAGCGTAGGTGGTTTCCCCGGCAGCAATATCCTGAGGAGCTGACACACCGTTTTCCTCGGTCCAGTCACTGTCCATCATAAACAGGTTTGTCAGGTTGTTGACCAGCAGTGGATTAGGGCCATTGGTTTCCACATCTACCGTAAGGTCGTCAACCATGCGTACTTCCTTGACTGATGTCAGCAGTTCTTTCATAGCACTGGTTGGCATACGCGCGCGATCTAATGAATAGACAACATCATTGGCTGTAAACGTGGCACCGTTGTGAAAGGTCACGTCAGGTCTGAGTGTAAAGCGCCAAACGTTAGGGTTATTCGACAATGGTTCCCAGCCAGTTGCAAGCGCAGGAATAATTTGGCCGCTCATGTCACGCTGCAACAAGCCCTCGTATATTTGGTGTGCCAATGTGTGTGTTGGACCTTCGTTCTGGGCATGTGGATCCAATGTTAATGAATCGCCCGCCCTCGCCCAGTTAAGCGTTTCTGCTTGCGACGCAAAAGCCACTAGCGCTGTGAGCAAGCCAATCGTTAAGATATTTGTTTTTTTAAATGACTTCATTGATTCTCCCCTGTACTTTTCGGTGATACCACCACGGTTACTGTTTTTATAAGGTACACGGTAGGTTACTATGGCGAGCTGCAAAACTCCACTTTAATACCCGCTCAGCTGGCAAATTGGGTGGCTTTGATCTAAATGAGAACGTCGTACCACTGTAATCTTGAACGATCGAGCTTAACCAGCCAACGATTTCGCTTGCACCCAAACAGATTCTGCGATTGATACCTTTAACGGCAGTTTTCGGTTAGCACCAGGCAGACGTGCACCTTCCTGTTCTTCAACAGCGTCGCTGAGTCTGGCAATGCGTTGCCAAAACAGATCTCCAGACACAGCCTCAGGGTCCATCAGAAAATAAAACTGCCCCAGGTTATGCGGCTCGCCTTCGGGCACTTTCAAGCCTTTAACATCTAATGAGTTAACGCTACCGGTAATGCCCGCTGCCAGAACTTCTGCCATAAGACCAAAACCATAGCCCTTATAACCACCGGTGGACACCAGTGACCCTTTTAATGCAGCAGCCGCGTCGGTTGTGGGTTGGCCCTCGGCATCTACCGCCCACCCTAGCGGAATGGATTCGTTGGCGGCTTGAGCCATGGTAATTTTTCCCAGGGCAACAGCGCTGGTACTTTGGTCAAATTGAAATGCTACACCACCTTTTTGAGCTGGTATTGACATAGCGATTGGGTTGGTTCCGATAACAGCCTTGTTACCCCCAGGTGGTGATACCACAGCAGACGCATTAGTAAAGCCAATGCCCACCATGCCACTCAAGGCTATTTGCTCGGTGAAGAAGCCCAGTGATGTACACGTATGCGCATGGCAAACAGACAGCGAACACGTGCCGGTGTCTTTAACAACACTGATGGCTTTTTCTAATCCTTTTGTAAAAGCCGGTTGTGCAAACCCGAAGCCTGCGTCCACTTTTACTGTGGCAGACTTTGGCAAACTGACTACAGGCTCAACAGTACCGTTGACACGGCCTGTTTCAAGTTGCTTGCAATAGCTTTCGAGATAATACAGACCGCATATTAAATTACCTGTGGCCTCGGCTTTGCGAACCGCTTTGGCCACCTCACTTGCCACCCATTCATTGGCACCATGGCGTACCAATGCTTGCTGGCTGGTTGCTGCTATATCATCAAGCGAAACTGTGATTTTACTCATTGGAATTATCCGTTCGTTTTAAGTTTGTGGTAACTATTTACCAGCATTCGAAACCGACCTGCTTGTCTTGCACAAAAGGCAAAAACGGCTCTTAAGCGACCAGTCTTAAGCGACTGAATGTGCACTTATTTATTTCCATGCAAACTCTGCCACGACGGCAAAGTGTCATTCGGTGCTGATGTTGCCATAAACACGCCACGTGCAACGGCTCTTGCCATACAGACAGCGGCGGCATGCCCCAAAGCCATTTGCAAAATAGTAGAGTCCGACTCATCAAGCAGCTTTTGACGAGTTGACACACCAAAAACCAGATCGCCATCGAACAAAGTATGGGAAGGCACTATCGATCTGGCTATACCATCTTGTGCTGCCACAGCAAAGCGTTTGGCCTGCGCTTTATCCAACAAAGCATCGGTAGCAACAATCGCTATCGTTGTGTTTGCTTTCGCTTGATAAGCACTGAGTTTTTCATTCATTGGCATCTTTAAAGGGTTAGCGTCAGTACAAACACCCAAACCACCGAATTCGTTATCGACCTCGAACGGTGCTGCCCAAAACTGTTTTGAATCAGGCACAACAGGACTGCCATGCGGATTAACCACAACCAGTGCACCAACGGTGTGACCGCTTGGTAAAACCACTGACGCCGAACCCAGACCACCTTTTAACGCAGAACACGTAGCCCCCACGCCAGCACCAACACTGCCTAAATCAAAGTCGGGCTCAGCGTGGGCTAATGCGTCGCGCCCCAACTGCTTGTAGGGGTTTTCTAACCAGGATTTATCTCCACCATTAATAAGATCAAAAATGATAGCCGACGGCACAATCGGAACGTTAACCGGGCCAACCTGAAATCCCTTGTGTAATTCTGCCAGAGCATCAGCAACACCGGAGGCAGCATCCAAACCAAACGCCGACCCACCAGAGAGTACTATGGCATCAACATCATCAACCAGATTTTCTGGTGCCAGAGCGTCAGTTTCTCGTGTGCCTGGCGCACCACCCATGATATCGACGCTGGCTAAAAAGGGTTCGCGCGCTGTAAATACAGTAGAACCGGTTTTTATTTCATCATTAGCAGCGTTGCCAACGAGCACACCCGGCACATCGGTGATCAGATTTCTTATCCCAACTTTCATTGCTGTACCTTACCCACCACCTTATGGAATTTGTCGATGCGACATTCACTCTTTTTAAATCTATCCATGTGCCACAGCCACGGTTTTTAAAGTAGAAAAACCATACAGCGCTTCAAAGCCTTTCTCACGACCGTGACCCGATTTACCAACGCCACCAAACGGTAGCTCGACACCACCGCCAGCACCGTAATTATTAATAAACACTTGGCCGGCTCGCAGCGCTCTTGCCATACGCATTTGTCGACCGCCATCATTTGTCCAGATAGAAGCCACCAGGCCGAATGGCGTGCCATTAGCGATAGCCAGTGCGTCGTCTTCATCATCAAATGGTATCAATACTTGCACAGGACCGAATATTTCTTCCTGTGCTAACACGTGTTGCGGTGGCACATCTGCAAATAATGTTGGCAAAACAAAGTAGCCACTACCTGCCCCTTCGTGCAGCTGACCCACAGCCACTTGGTTTAAATCGGAGCCGTGTTTTATATAGCTATTTACAATGTCTTTTTGCCGCGCTGAAATTAAGGGCCCAACGTTTAAGTCGTCAAGCGCATTGCCTACATGCAGATTCGCATAGTGTTCTGCCATGCGCGATACTACCGTGTGATATGCCGAGCGCTGGATTAAAATACGCGACGACGCAGAACAGGTTTGACCGGCATTTTGAATACCTGCGTTAACCAAAAAAGGTAGCGCTGCATCAAGGTTGGCATCATCAAAAACGACTTGAGCAGATTTACCACCCAACTCGAGTGTGACCGGCACCACTGATTGCGCAGCCGAAGACTGAATTTTTACACCTGTATCAAAAGAGCCTGTGAACGATATATGGTTAACGCCAGTATGCGAACTCAGTGCGCTACCGGCCTCGCTACCCAGACCTGGAACCACATTCAGCGCACCAGCAGGCAATCCCGCCTGCGATGCTAATTCGGCAAACACCAATGCCGTTAAACAGGCCTCTTCTGCAGGCTTGAGCACGCAGGCATTGCCCATGGCTAACGCTGCACCAACCGAGCGACCAATAATTTGCATCGGGTAGTTCCAGGGCACAATGTGCCCGGTGACACCATGCGGCTCACGCAAGGTAAAAGCAGTATAGCCTTCCATAAAGGGCAAGGTTTCTCCGTGTACCTTGTCGGCAGCACCTGCATAGAATTCACAGTAACGGGCCAGGGCTACTGCATCGGCACGCGATTGTTTTAATGGCTTACCTACGTCCAGAGATTCTATGTGTGCAAGCGCATCAACATTGGCTAACACTAATTGACTTAAACGCTGAAGCGCGCGACCTCGCTCTACTGCTGTGGAGCGTCCCCACCCGGTTTGCATCGCCGTAAGCGCCGCGTTCACGGCGGCATCAATGTCGGCAGCTGTACCTCGCGCAATAGAACACAGAGCTTCACCGGTTGAGGGGTTTTCAAGTTCGAGCACCTCACCCTCTACCGCGGGTGTCCACTCTCCACCGATAAAACAATGGGCAGGGTTAAAACCAAAAGCCGCAACGGGAGACTCAATCGTGTTTGCGTTCATTGTCTTACTCATGTTTGGATTGATAGTGCCGCAGATTGTGGCAGCTGTGGTGCCGCAGCCAACAGCTTTTTTGTGTATTCATGTTGAGGCTTGGTAAACAAGCTTTCCGTATCGCGCCGTTCCACTATTTGGCCATCCTTCATGACCAGCACGCGATCAGTGATATTGCGAACAACTGACAGATCATGCGAAATAAACAAGTAAGCTAATTTATGTGTGTCAGCCAGCGATGCAAGCAAGTCCAGCACTTGTGCTCGCACCGACACATCTAACGCCGACACGGCCTCATCAAGAACAATCAGGGCAGGCTTGATAATCAATGCGCGCGCTATTGCAATCCGTTGTCGCTGACCACCAGAAAATTCATGAATGTATTTGTTGCTATCTTCTTCACTTAAACCCACGCTTTCCAGAGTTGAACGTATAAGCGATGAGCGTTCATCCCTGGATGGCGGATTATCCAACAAAAACAGCGGCTCTGAAACCAGCCTTGCTACCCGATGTCGTGGATTAAATGAGCTGTAAGGGTCTTGAAACACCACTTGCATCTCACGCCGAATCTGTCGACTCAGTACCATGTCGGTATGAATTTGTTTGCCACGCAGCTCTATTGAACCGCCTTGCACTGGAGACAAGCCCAGCAGCGCTTTTGCCAGGGTTGATTTACCGCAACCACTTTCACCAACCAGACCGACACTTTCCCCTGCATACACAGACAAGCTGACTTCATTAACTGCCCTAAACCACCGACGGGCTCCAAACAGGGATTTGCGCGGCATCGGATATTCACACACCAGCTTATCGAGTCGCACCAGGGGCACATCTGGCCTATGGGTGGTATTGCGCTGGGGCGTATGACTCGATGCCTCATATAGAGCGCGTGTATAGGGGTGAGCCAACTCATTAAAAACAGCATCGGTCGGCCCACGATCCAAGACTCTTCCGTCACGCATAATCACGATGTGATCGGCCACCTCTGATACCACAGCCAAGTCATGCGTGATTAATATCATCGCCATGTTTGAACCTTCTACCAAACTTTTCAGCAGCGCCAGTATCTCTGCCTGAGTTGTTACATCCAGTGCAGTCGTAGGTTCATCGGCTATGAGTAATTTGGGTTCAAGCGCAACAGCAATGGCTATAACAACCCGTTGACGCTGGCCACCAGATAGCTCATGAGGATAACGGGACAATGGAAATTCATCATTAGGCAAGCCAACTTTTTCCAACACCGCCGCAGCCTCGGTTAAGGCTTGCTTACTTGTTACATGTTTATGTAAAGCAATACATTCAGCGACTTGTTCACCGATATTCTGCACCGGGTTTAGTGCAGTCATCGGCTCTTGAAACACCATACCAATATCGTTACCACGGATGTCGCACAGTGCGCTTTCATCCATGCTGGTGAGTAATTGCCCGTTAAAGCTTATGGTACCCGTCACCTCGGAACCCAGTGGTAGCAACTGCATTATGGACAAAGCCGTCATCGACTTACCCGAACCGCTCTCGCCGATAATGCCCAACACACTGCCCGCTTCAATTTGCAGTGAAACGTCTCCTAATATGGGCGTGCCATGTATCGACAGGTTTAAATTGTTGATTACCAGCAATGGCATATTAGCGTTCACGGCGCAACCTCGGGTCTAACCAGTCACGCAACCCATCGCCTAATAAATTTAAACCCAGCACCGTTAGCACTATCGCAAGCCCGGGTATTAACGCGAGTTGTGGTTCGAGCATAATTAAGGTTTGACTATCGGCCAGCATCCTCCCCCAGCTGGGAATAGGAGGTTGCGCGCCTAAACCGACAAACGACAATCCAGCCTCAGCCAGAATGCCCAAGGAAAACTGGATAGTCCCCTGCACGATAAGTAAATTAGTGATGTTGGGCAGTATATGCTCGAATGATATTCGCACTGCGTTTTTGCCAGCCGCACGCGCAGCCAGAACAAAGTCTCTTTTCCAAATGCTTAAGGCCGCGGCACGTGACAACCGCGCAAACACCGGTATATTAAATATGCCAATTGCGATGATGGCGTTTACGGCACCCGGACCATAGCTTGCGGTGATAAGTATGGCGATAAGCAATGCCGGAAAAGCAAACACCATGTCATTGGTTCGCATGATGGCTTCATCAAGCAAGTTACCGCTATTGGCAGCAGCAGCTAACCCCAAAGGCACACCCACCAACATACCAATACCCACAGCCACAATGGCCACAAAGATGGACGTTCTTGCACCAACCATCAACATTGATAATAAATCGCGACCGAAGTGATCGGTCCCAAGCCAATGCATGGTATCGGGTGATTGAAAGCGCGACTTGATATCAATTAGCGTGACATCAAAAGGTGTCCAGACATAAGAGATCAGCGCTGCTGAAAAAAACAACAACACCAACACGGCACCGGGTACAAGACTGCGAAGTTTCATCGTGTGCCCCGCAGTCGTGGGTCTACCCAGGCATAAGCCAGATCAACCACAAACGTTACCAGTACCACCGCTAACACCAGTAACATCACCACACTTTCAACAACAATAAGATCTCGACTGGCAATACTTTGAAATATGAGGCGACCTAAACCGGGTAAGTAAAATACGTTTTCGATGATAATTGCGCCTGCGAGTAAAAATGAAAACTGCAAACCCATTATGGTCAATACGGGAATCATCGCGTTGCGTAATGCGTGCTTCCATAACGCTTGTCGGCGACTCAAACCTTTAGCTCGCGCGGTTCGCATAAAGTCTTCGTTTAATACATCCAGCAAAGATGAGCGCATAACTCTAGTGAGTATGGATGCCTGTGGCAGGGCCAATGCTACTGCAGGCAAGGTTAAGGATTTCATGGCTTGAAAAAAGCCTGCGTCCCAGCCGGGAAAACCACCAGCGGAAAACCAGCGTAGTTTTATGGCAAACAACAACACCAACAACATGGCGAACCAGAAGTTAGGGACAGCAACACCGAGTTGAGTCAGGCCCATCACTGTTGTGTCGCCTGCGCCACCACGACGACTTGCAGCATATACACCAGCTGGAAACGCTATTAAGGTTGACAGTGCCAGAGCATAGATGGCCAGCGGGAGGGACACCCACATGCGATCACGCACCATATCGGCTACAGGTGTGCGGTAGGTGTAGGAAGTACCAAAATCACCCGTGAACAAACCACCTACCCAGCTAAAATATCGCGCCACTTTGGATTTATCCAATCCAAGTTCGGCGCGCAGCGCTGCGATTGTGTCTTCTTGCGCGTTAAGCCCCAGCATGTAGGATGCCGGGTCACCCGGTACGACTTCAAGTGAGACAAACACAACCAAACTGGCCACGATTAACGTGGCCAGTAAGATTAATGTACGCTTGAAAATATAGTGAAGCACGAGCGTGACTCAGTGTGCGCTAGATGAAATCAAAACCTAGCATAGAGCCTGGAGACTACTTTTCCCAAACTAATCCTCCCAAACTAATCCTCCCAAAAGACACCCGTCAAATCATTTGCCTGAGTTGGGGAGTTTTCCCACAAACCTTTGAGTTTAGCGCTGGCAACACCGGTTTTAGCCAACTGAAACAAATAGCCATTTACGTAGTCATCGCTGATGATGTTTTGCGCTTGCTGCAACATACTTGTGCGCTGCTCGCTATCGGTCTCTTCGGCAAAGCTTGCCATCAAAGCTTGTAAATCGGCATTGTCATATTGAAAGTAGTAATCAGGTTTAGCGTAGATACCGATATCCATAGGTTCGGTATGCGACACAATCGTTAAGCCAAAGTCTTTACCTTTAAACACTTGCTCCAACCACTGCGCCCATTCAAGGTTACTGATTTCTACCTCAATGCCCACTGCTCGCAATTGCGCCGCGATTATTTCACCACCTCGACGTGCGTAGGCCGGAGGGGGCAGTTTTAAGGTGGTGCTAAATCCATCTTCTAAACCGGCTTCTTTTAACAGAGCTTTGGATTTTTCAGGGTCGTATTCTGACTTAGCCGTTAAATCGACATAAGCCGGATTATGCGGTGCAAAGTGGGTACCGATGGGGGTGCCATAGCCATACATAGCGCCGTCAATGATGGCAGTTCGATCAATAGCATGTGCTATTGCCTGGCGCACTTTGACGTTATCCAATGGTGGTAGCTGATTATTGGTGGACAAAATAGTTTCGCCTTCTGTTGAGCCTAATACCACTGTAAAACGGGGGTCAGCTTCAAATTGCGCCAAGTTCTCAGGAGCTGGAAAAACCGGAAACGCATCAACGTCCCCTGCCATCATGGCTGCAAATGCAGCAGTGGGCTCACTGATAAATTTGAATGTTGCTGTATCAAGTTTAACTGGCTCTCCCCAATAGTCCGGGTTTTTCTCGATAACGATTTGATCACCCTGAACCCAGTTTTTAAATTTAAACGGGCCAGTACCTACAGGTGCAGTTGCCAATGTCTCAGCTGTTTTTTCATCTACAATAACGGCATCGCCCCAGGCGAGGTTAAACAGTAAATTACCGTCGGCTGCTTTGAGTGTTACTACAGCCGCACCGTCAACATTCTCTACACTGTCTATGTTGGCGAACAATTGCTTTTGTGCATTGGTGGAGTCTTCGGCCATGGCACGTTCAATTGAAAATTTCACATCGTCGGCGCTGAATTCGCTGCCGTCATGAAATTTCACACCTTCTCGCAACGAAAAAGTGTAAGTCATGCCATCGTCACTGATCTCCCATGATTCTGCCAGTGCAGGCAGAACAGCACCGTCCGAACCAAATCGGGTAAGGCCTTCAAAAATGTTGGCATACACGACTTCGTCGATGGCTGCAGCAGCCCCTCCGGTTGGATCTAAATTAGGCGGCTCCAGTTGCATGCCAATAGTGACATCCATTTTGGCCGCCTGCGCAGCGCCAGCCACCATTCCTGCCGCGAGCATAAGTGCTGGAAAAAGTGCACGGGGTAATTTAATTGTTTTCATGTTGTACTCCCTTTTAAGTTTGTTTCTTTATCAAGCAATGTCACCAGCGCTGTTGCCATGACTTTTGCCGAGTCAATCATGTCTTGAATGCCAACATATTCATCTGGCTGATGCGCTAAATCTAAAATGCCAGGCCCGTAGGCAATACAGTTTTTTAAACGACCAATTCGATCAATGTGTTTTTGATCGTAAGTACCCGGCGATACTACGTAATCTGGTGTTCGACCGACTTCGCTCTTAATCGCTGAAGCCACCGCCTTGACTACCGGAGATTCACGGTCGGTCATGGTTGGCAGTACCGAAAAAAGCTCTTTTAGCTCATACCGGAATGTCTCTCGGCCTTCACCTGCCGCCTCCAGTACATCATGCAACTCTGCACGCACATCTTCAAGGTTTTCCTCCATTAAAAACCGCCTGTCCAGTACCATTCTACAACGGTGCGGCACCAAAGCTGAAGGCAGACCGGTGTAACCGTCCTCAGGCTCGCTCTGACCACCGTGGATAGAATTGATATTTAACGTTGATTGCCGCGCGCCGTCGGGCACCACAGGCATGGATGTCTGCTTTTTAGCCAGCGCTGGATAAAGGTTTTCTTCTATCGATGCGACCACCGCACCCATATGTCTAACCGCACAATCGCCTAGAAACGGCATTGACCCGTGCGCAATGTGACCAAAAGTTTCTACTTGCGTCCACAACACACCTCGGTGCCCTAAGCAAATGCGATCTTTGTTTAAAGGTTCAGGAATAATGACATGCTGAACACGCTCAGGATTAAACCAGCCTTTTTCGGCCAGATAGGCCACCCCACCAAAGCCACCGGATTCTTCATCGCAAGTGCCAGAGATTTCAACGGAGCCTGCATAGTCTGGATACGTATCAATAAACGCTTCAGCGGCGATAATAGATGCAGCCAACCCACCTTTCATGTCGCAGGCACCACGACCAAACACTTTGTCATCTTTTACAACACCTGCAAACGGGTCAACAGTCCAGCCATCGCCAGTATCAACCACATCAGTATGAGAATTGAAGTGAACGCATTCACCAGCGTGTTTACCCTCGTGTCGCGCGATAATATTCCATCGGGGGTAGCGATCGCTGTCACCCAATGCACCAACAGCACGCACACGCTCAATGTTAAAACCCCGCTTGCGCAAACGCGAGTCAAGCAATTCGCAAATAGCAAGATAACCATCGCCTGGCGGATTGACAGTTGGCAACTGTATCAGCGACTGAGTAAGCGCAACCAGATCATCTCTGGATTGGTCGATTGCTTCTCTTAATTTTGTTAACCGATTTTCCACGGTGCTCACGGTATACTCAATGCCTTCAAGACAACCCCACATTAACACCAATGGATGAGAAAATTCTTGCGCGGTTACCCCAGGATAAAGACGCCACTCGATTCTGGTGGGTCAGGCACGCCCCGGTTCCTGAGCATGGTGACGTCATGTACGGCAGTTTTGATGTAGATTGCGACTGCAGCGACGAGGCCTTGTTCAAAGGGGTGGCGGCCAGATTGCCTGAAGGCGCTAAATGGTTTTACAGCCCACTTAAACGCACAAAGCAAACCGCCGACGCTCTATTTGCAGCTGGCGCAAGCTCACAAAGCTTAACGCTCGATAAGCGTCTTATAGAAATGGACTTCGGTGATTACAACGGACGCAGTCTGGAAGAGCTGACCACAGAGCGTATTAACAACAACCAGGATAGTTACGTTGGATTTTTCCCGGCTTCACCGTATGAAACCACACCCAATGGAGAAAGCTTGTCGGATGTGGCCAAACGCATAGCCGATTTCACTAACGATATGCACACCAAACACAGAGGCGAAAACATCGTTGTGGTTGCACACCGGGGTGTGATTCTGGCGGCCTTGCACAATGTATTGCAGCTACCGCTGCAAACCAGTGTCTCGTTTAAAATAGATAATGTGTCGTTGAGTAGAATTTGGCAGTACGGCAACATCCCTGATGACGGGCCTCAGTATAAATTGGGTGAGGTGGGTTGGTTGCCTTAGGGCAAAATCATCACCGGCAATTTACCGCTGCGTCCACGCAATTCAATAGGCTCATGGGATTTGAGTTGAGCGCGATACTGGGCAACGGTCGCCAGATTCTCAGACTCCGCAGCGTCGATCAGATGTTGGCTAATCAAGCATCTACAACCAACTTGCCTAGTGGCCGCCTCTAGACGACTGGCTACGTTAACAGCGTCCCCTAACACGGCAAACTCAAGACGTTCCTCGCTGCCGATGTCGCCAATAACAACCGCTCCATAGTGCACACCAATAGCAAGTTTCAAGTGATCTCTACTGGAGTTCACGCGCTTACGTTGCCACGCTTCAAAAACCTCAGCCATTTCAATCGACGCAATAAGAGCTCTTGAAGCATCGCTCTTGGTCGGTTCAGGCGTTCCGAATGTAGCCATAAGACCGTCACCGACGTATTTGTCCAGTGTGCCGTTATTACGAAAGATCACTTGCGCCAACAAACCGTGGACCTCACGCAGCAATTCGATCGTCTGCGCCGGTGTATGCATCTGTGACCATGCGGTAAACGCGACAAGATCAGCGAACAGTATGGCGCAATTGTGTTCACGCGGAGTTGAAAAAGGATTTGTTTTGCCCGCGAGCAACGCGGCAGTTTGTTCTGGAAAATAGCGAGATAGATTTGCTTTCTCACGCGCAAGGTCGGCCTGCCGAATAGCAATCGTGCGCGAGCGCTTGACCCCCAATGCCAACAAGCCAGATACGATAAGTAATACCACTACCTCCTGAACTCGTACCGCTACATCTACATACGTGGGCGTAGAAAAAGCGGCGAGTGCTGCGTCTAAATTCATATCATCAGCCGGGAACCACACTGTATCCGGGAGCGTCAACATCAACACGATTCCAACAGTCCAGCATACGGCTGCGGAGATACCGCCCCACAGAACCAATCGCGGCCGATACACATAAGTCAGCCCAGCTAGCAGTACGAAGAAGAAGATAAAATTGCCATAGCGCAATATAAATTGTGGCGGGTAATCAAGTGGAAGAAGTGGATTGGGATAAAGCAGCGTGAACGCCATTAGCGCAAAATCCGCTGTCACAAATGCATACTGATGCCAGGGTCTACCCCAGGCAGTACACTCGACAAGCCAAGCGCCCCAACCCAACAAAGCAAACAGAACAAGAGGCAGGTATAAATAAAACGGCCCTGGCCAGGGGACCAGATACGACACCAGAAGTGCTATGACAATTAGCGCTACACTCCGCCCCCAAAGCGCTGAATACTGGGCAGCAACCTGCTCTTCTCTTAACGAAAATCTGGAGCGCTGACTGGCAGTGTTAACGTTACGCTTGGGCATGTCTAAACCTGTTTCTATCGCAAGCTGTTGGCCAGCGTACTGAAAATAGAGTAGAAAATTAGCAGAATTATTCGTAGCCCAACAGAGCTATGCATGGTTATAACCCAACGGATACAAAACACTGATTCCTCGCCGATATACAGGTTCACGGCTTTACTGACATGAACAATGAATTTCATACGTACGGTCTCATTTCTGCCGCATTGTTTAACGATTAATCTTTAAACGGTAGCGAAATTTGTAACAACTTCCTGACAATTTCAGACCTGCTGTTGACTTGCATTTTTTGAAAAAGCCTTTTCGTGTGGCTGCGTATAGTCTCTCTGCTTGAGTTCCGTCTCTCTGCGATAGTTTTATAATCTTCACCTTCAGTGATTAACGTCGCTACTTCCTGTTCAGCCGGTGTCAAACCATAGAGTTTTTGCAGCGCCTCAGGTTTACCATTGACAGCTCGGTCAGGGTCAACTATTAAGACAAATACACCATTGAAATTATCATCTGCCTCTGACAGTCGATCATAGAGCGGTGACAATTCGAGCAGCACACTCCCACCGCTACCGTCATCGCCGACAGCGATTTGTCTTTTGGGTAGCGAACCTTGCCCCTGTGATGTCAATGAAATTTCAGCAACCGTCTTGGATAAATTAAACTTGTTCTCACCTTTCAAGACCAGTTTATTTGCTGATGAAATTGACAGCGAGGGCTTACTGTCAATTACCTCCCTTGCCACTTCATTACTAATAACTATAGACAGATCATTTCGCAGTAAAAGCATTCCGACATTGACCCTGTCTAGCATCGAAAGCACGGCCGAGTATTTTCGGTGGATTTCGTCATACATTCGACCATTAGCAATAGCCTGCGCGATGTGTGGAATGTATGGCTGTAAACGAGCAAACTCCTCACTTGTCGCGTTCCCCCGATCAAGCGCATACTGAAATGCAATGACGTCGTGCCAACTTTTCTGATCGTTTAACCGTACGCCAAATCGATGCAGAACACCAAATTTCTCCATTGAATATGCCACGTCGGGCCGCATGCGAAACAACTCCTCATTATGTGAATCTGGATCCACTAGCATGGCACCAGGTGGCAATGTCATGCCGTGAGCTACCATTTTCTGTTCGTAATGAGCATATTCCTGATTGTAAGTTTGAATCGCCGACGGAGGTTCGCGAAGTACTTTCGACATAGCATTGAACTGATTTGGTGGGAGTGTGGATTCGAACATTGTGTCGACAACGATCAAGCCCGCCGACTCAGCACCGACTATGGGGTGAAGTCTATCCAGAAGCTCTTGCCACTTGACAGAAGAAGGTTCCCAGCTGTGGATGCCTGATAAAAGCTCACGATTCATTGTTAGTCCTCCAACAGTAAGCTTAGTACAACGAACGAAGTAGTGGATTGTCAGAGGCCGTCTTCAGCTTATACAAAGTTGTTTCCGAAGTGATGGTCTTACGGAGGGCACCGAATCAGATATGAGACCGTCTTTAATCGATCATCTACACCTAAATCTAATCGGGTTCAATCAATTTCTGCCAAATTTACTAGAATCCTTTGACTACTACATTTTCAAGGACAACATGCCTACCGTAGTAAGCCCAAGTTTCATTGCACGCTTTTCCCTCCAAGCAATATCTGTCTTTTCACTTTTTAGTTGGCTCGCCCGTTATGGAAAGTACTTGCTCTTCAGTCATACCAACTATCACCCCTTTGCTCTGTGGATCAGTGGCACAGCTTACAATTCAAAAAGTAGCCAAGATCATATAGACGTTAATAACTTTCATGCTCAAACCTCCGACTTAGAATACGTTTTCCTGTACTGCATTTTTAATTTAATCGATAAAGACGCAAAAAGGCCGCTTTAGTAATAGCGGCCTTTTTTGACACAATTTATAATCATCGGTATTACCGATAATCACGTATCAACCAGATTATTGCTGTAAGGGCTTCCCGCGTCTCATAACCAATATCAACATACTGATTAAACCAAGAAGTAATAACAAAGGATCGTTCACAGAGCCGGAAACAGTACAGCCGCCACCGCCGCCTGATGAACTGCTTTCGCTAGCATCGTCACCATTACCACTTCCAGAGTCACCACTCGCGAGCTCTTCATCAGTTAATGCATCCGGAGAGGTTCTGAAGTCATCAGCCAAGCCAATGGTCTCGCCAATGCCGCGTATTCGAGCACCAACACCTGCACCGTCGGTAATGCTTGGTGCGTAAACAGCTGTTTGAATTTCATATTTGTACTCTGCATCGTCCAGTTTGAAAATCAGTTGATTATTCTCTCGATCAAATTGAACAGATGCCGTGTAAAAGGTATCAAATTCTAGATCGCTGGCTAAGACCGGATAAGGAACGTCCGGGTCGTTAGACAACAGAGTAAATTCACTAAAATTCTCGTTCTCTGATCGAACAATACTAACGTCTGCCATGACCTGTCCATCTTGACCCACAAACAAATTCAGCGCGGCAAATACCTCACCCGAAACATTGTTGTCTCCCTCTAAGCCACCATCCTGTATTTCGTTATAAGGGTAGTTTCTAACCCTGACGATATTGGAGCCATCGCTCTCAAGTTCACTCTCGGAGCTAAGCATGATTTTTGCTTCCACATAATCAGTGGAGCCCAGGGCCCGAAAGCGTCTGTTAGTTTGTGTGCCATCTGCTTCCGTTCCAATCACACTGATGCGCACTTGCTCATTTTCAATAGAGACATTGTCGTCTTCGCGAATGTCGGCAAATCGAGCGTCCTCTGCGTACACGCTCAAATCATTCAATGCGAATAAATTACTTGTTACGGAGCTGAAGGTACCCAAGGAAACCGTACCATCTCCAACCGCTCTGATTTCAAATTCTGAAGATGGACTTTGAGTTGCAAAGTGACCGGTGCTTATGGGGTACTCGGTGCGAGCCGAGTCGAACGCAGCATAGACGGTCCCATTCACTTGATCATACCCAATGGTCATAGTGTGTTCCTGATCGAGTTCGGCAGCAGCCTCAACAATGGTGCATGGGTCACCACTGGTCACCTCTGCTCCTTGCTGTGGCGATTTCGACCCATCCGCGTTACGGCGATCAAAGCATGCAACAATCACTGTTGATCCATCACTATTAGCTATATAACTAAGCGTGATACGCGAATCCCCAGTTCGCTCATCATCATCAGTGCCGCCTTCCTGAATATCGTTAAAGAAATACCCTTGCATGTTGATTGCCGTTTGACCATCCTCGGCAATCTGACTGTCACTGCTAAGCATGGCTTTAATACTTAGTTCGTGTAAATTAGCTTGATAGGTAGAATTAAACTGAACTTTTGCACGACCTTCGCTCGAGCTGGTGGCCTGCGCAATAATGGAAGTGCCATCTTCAGCAACCGTGATTCCGTCTGCCTCAGAAACCGTTCCGTCCTGATCTATGCTTAAGAGAAAAGGGTTGCTCGAAAAATCGTCTGCAAAACCGGTTGATTGCGCCTGTGCACTACCAGCAAAAAGCAGGCTACATGCGGTGAGAATAAAACAATGCTTTTTCATTTACGTTCCTGAATGGTTTAGTGATAAAACTAGGAGTGAACAATTTGTTAATGTATTTTTTACTTTTAGTGAGGAGTAAATCGGTCGAGTCTAATGCGACAGGTGGTGGGACATTATTTCGTTCTTCTGCTGCGAGAAATAGATCGTTAAGACCATCTTGGTTAGGGTCGTATCCGCCTTCAAAAATATCTACGATACCGTTTCCATTTAAATCCTCGCCGCTAACAAAGTCAGTGTCGTACAAGTCAGAAATAAAATCACCGTCAGTATCATTCTCAGTCGATTCAAAAGGATCGGCTATACCGTTACCGTTAGTATCACCTGGTGCTCCTCTTGTTTCTGGCTCTGGTTCTGGTTCTAGTTCTATACCCGCGCTAGTATCTAACGCACCTTCTTGGATAATTGACTCGTTGTCGTTGGAACCTGATCCACCACCACACGCAGATACAAATGCGAACAAAAACATAACCGTACAACCACGAAACTTCATTACCTTCCCCTAGCATTAAGATTCACCAGTAAGAGATTCGTAGAATTAACTTTAAGTGAAAACCTTTATAACGAAAGTTTTTCACCTTTTCGGCTACCGTGTAATCACCCATAGGGGTTAGATGCTAGGAAAACGTGGCTTGAAGTGTGACGCAGAGCATTTCAATGAGGCCTGGGAATATTAAAAACCTGCACAGAAGCTTGCACAAACTATTGACCAGCTCACCCTACTATTTGACATAAACAGGAGGATGAGTTATCAAAACCTCGGCGTGAACCTCTCGACTCAACGGGCTCCCATTTATCCAGCCACCGTCCAGATTTAGTACACACCAACTACGAGCTCTACTTCAACCGCTCAAACACCGTCGCAACACCTTGCCCCATACCAATGCACATAGTCGCCAGCCCAAACTGACTATCGTTTTGCTCCATAACATTAAGCAAAGTGGTGCAAATTCGTGTGCCTGAGCAGCCCAACGGATGTCCTAACGCAATTGCACCACCATTAAGGTTAACTTTTTTATCCAAGTCATCGAGTAACCCCAAGTCTTTGAGCACCGGAATCGATTGCGCTGCAAAAGCCTCGTTAAGTTCGACATGATCCATATCAGCCACACTCATACCAGCACGTTCTAATGCTTTTTTAGATGCGGGTACCGGACCATAACCCATGGTCGCCGGATCACAGCCGCTCACTGCCATGCTCTTCATGCGGGCAATCGGTTTTAAGCCACGCTCTTTCGCTTTCTTTCCAGACATAACCAACATGGCCGAAGCACCATCAGAAATGGCGGATGAAGAACCAGCGGTAACAGTGCCCGAACCTGGCACGAACGCCGGTCTTAATGATGCAAGCGCTTCAAGGGATGCATCGGCGCGTATGACTTCATCGTTTTCTATTAACGCAAACATTCCGTTTTCATCATGACCTTCGATGGGCACAATTTCATTTTTGAACCGACCTTCCACCATGGCAGCGTGTGCTCGCTTGTGTGATCGCAACGCGAATTCGTCTTGCTGCTCGCGGCTAACCTTATGGATATTACTGAGCATCTCGGCCGTTAAACCCATCATCATGGAACCTTTGGCCATGTAGCGACTCATGGCAGGGTTTAAGTCAACACCGTGCATCATAGGTACGTGTTGCATATGCTCAACACCACCCACAACAAACACATCACCGTAGTCACTCATGATGCCTTGTGCTGCTATATGCAAGGCACTCATTGATGAACCACATAAGCGGCTTACTGTTTGCGCGCCAGCCCCTTTTGGAATACCTGCCATCAAGCCTACCGCTCTGGCAACATTAAAGCCTTGTTCCAGAGTTTGATTAACACAACCCCAGACAACATCTTCAACATCATTGACATCAGCGTTGGGGTTACGCTCAAACAGCGCCTTAACAAGCTCAGCAGATAAATTCTCTGCACGTACGTTTTTAAAGCCACCGCCTTTTGAACGACACATGGGTGAACGCACACCGTCGATAATGACAACATCTTTATCATTAAAGCTCATGACTTTTCCCCTTTGCCAGCTGTTGCATAAAAACCTGTGTTGTTCTTTGCCATGTCACGCATTTTTGTCGTGGGGTGATACAACGGCCCCAGGGCTTCATATTTATCGGCACTTTTACAAAACTCAGCCAATCCAATTTTATCAACGTGATGTAACGCACCACCTCTAAAGGCTGGGAAACCCACGCCATAAACCAGCCCCATGTCAGCTTCAGCCGGTGAGCTGACGATGTCGTCTTCGACACAACGTGCTGTCTCTATGCACATAGGAATCATCAAACGTTCAATGATTTCCTGCGCTTCAAACTCTTTTTGGCCAGACTGCACTGATGCCACCACTTTATCGCCATCAGGGTCGGGGAGTTTTTTCGGTTTACCTTTACGATCAATCTCATATTTGTAAAAACCAATGCCGTTCTTTTGTCCATAGCGTTCAGCGTTGTACATGGCGTCGATCACACTGCCCTCTCCGCTTGACATGCGATCAGGAAAACCTTCTGCCATTACAGCGGCTGCGTGTTTACCTGTATCCAAACCAACGACATCGAGTAAATATGCAGGACCCATAGGCCAACCGTACTTTTCCATGACCTTATCAATTTGCTGTGGGTTGCCACCGTCAGCAATTAACCTGTCAAACCCACTAAAATAGGCAAACAATATGCGGTTAACTAAAAAGCCTGGGCAATCGTTAACGACGATGGGAGTTTTACGCATGGCTTTGGCATAAGCCACCGTTGTAGCAATGGCTTTTTCTGAAGAAGAGTCAGCTCGAATAACTTCAACCAGTGGCATCAGATGCACAGGGTTAAAAAAGTGCATGCCACAAAAGTTCTCAGGCCGCTTCAATGCTGAAGACAATAAATTAACCGAGATCGTTGATGTATTGGTGGTAATGATAGTGTCATCAGATACTTGGCTTTCTACCTCTGCCAATACCGATTGTTTGATCTTCGGGTTCTCAACAACCGCTTCAACTACTAAATCAACATCCTTGAATTCGCCATAGCTAAGAGCGGGCTGAATGGCGTTTAATACATCAACCATACCAGCAGGCTTTAACCTTCCACGCTGCAGTTGCTTGTTCAGCAACTTCCCGACTTCTTCAAGACCATCGTCAAGGGCTTCCTGGCGAATATCTTTCATGACAATCGGCACGCCGTTGGATGCTGATTGATAAGCAACACCACCACCCATAATGCCCGCGCCTAACACAGCCGTTTGCTCAACTTTGCCCGCAGCCCCCATGTACTTTTTAGCAACACGATTAATGTGTTGGTCTTTTAGGAAAATACCGACAAGGCTTCCGGCCACATCGGTTTTACACAACTTGACGAAATTATCAGACTCGAATGGCAAAGCCTCGTCTCGCGCTTTACCCGCATGATCTTTGATGGTTTCAATGATGGTTAATGGAGACGGGTAATGTGGACCAGCTTTAGCACCGACGACGCCCCTGGCAGACTCGTAAGCCATAGCCAGTTCCAGTGGCGATAGGGTCAAGGGGCTCTTTTTTAATGCTCGACGCTCGGCAATGTCCAGTTTTCCGTCTGCACATTGCTTGAATATAGATTGTGCACCAGCAGCAAGCTTGTCCTCTTCGAGCACGGCATCAACAGCACTTTCTTTTAATGCGGCAGTGGCGCGCCTGGTTGCACCGGTGCACATCCATTCAATTGCGTTATCGATGCCAATGAGTCGAGGCAGCCGGACTGTTCCGCCCCAACCAGGCATGATGCCAAGCTTGACTTCAGGCAGCCCGACTTTTGCGCCAGTGCTTGCAAGGCGAAAGTCGGTAGCCAAACAAATTTCAAACCCACCGCCCTGGGCATTGCCATTAATTAAACTCACAGTCGGATAAGGTAAGTCTTCAAGACGATTGAACAAACCGTTGACACGATCGACCATTTCTCGCAACACGTTGTCAGGCTCGCTAAAATAGCCTAAAAATTCAGTGATATCGGCACCCACGATAAACCCGGTGGGTTTTGCGCTGGTGAGTATCAAACCGGATACGTCTTTTTGCTTCTCGAGCAAGTCAATGACATCCCCCAGCTCGGTCAATGCCTCACGGTTGAGTACATTCACTTTTCCAGCTTGGCTGTCGAAACACAGCTCAAGAACATTGTCACGCAAACTGAGTTTTTGCGTATTGCCGGTAAACAGCATAAGACGGGGCTCCAAACGTATCATCAAAAAATGTATTGGCGGGCAATCACGGGGGCGTGATTGACTCATAGACAAAGGTATAGCCCAAGTCTATCAAATTGGGGCCGTTACCTGTTTGTCACCTCAGAATCGAAATTATAAGCTCGTAAATGTCAGAATTCGCTTGTGCGAAAATTTGAACAGCGCTAGCCTAATCAATAGGCGATACTAAAGCTGGCTACAACAATGACGATTAGCACAAGATTAACCGTCGCACTTGGCCATAGTCGCATTTAGCCGGTATTGTATTTGTTTAGCCATCAAAGGTGCTAAGCCCACTGGCACGAAAAGGATATATCTCATGAAAAAATTACTTTTGGCACTGCCTCTTTTCGCAGGAGCCGCCTGGGCTGGAACAACTGCCTACAGCGGCGCGCAAACTGAGCCTGCCTACAAGCTGTTGCTGGAGCAAATGGACAGCAAGATGTTTTCAGTGACCCCGAAAGACTTTGACGGTGGGTTCATGAACAGCGAGGCTGTGACTGAGGTGCGCTCAAAAGAGAAGCCCGATTCAGAGCCACTTTTCTTGCTCAACCATACGATCAATCACTCCCCGGTTAGCATGGTGCCCGAAACAGCCCGATTCGGCGCGGCCAATATCATTACCACACTCGATATAAACTCGGTCAAAGACGAAGAGCTTAAAAAGATTTTGCAAGCCTTCGATACCGGTGCGCCATTTGTTGTAAACACTGACATATCTATTGACGGCGACTCCAACAGCAAAATTACGCTTAATTCTATTGATCATTCAGACAAAAATGGAAATTTCAAAGCCGACAAATCGGTTTACGAAATTAACACAACGATGGACGGGCTTATATCGGGCAACGGTAACCTGAACAACATCCAGATACTGAACAATAAAAATGGTGGCGAAGTAGCGCTAAACGGTGCTTCTCTCAATTTCGACATCAAAAGAGTTAAAGCAGGCTCGACCGTTCAAAGCTTGTTTGGCGATGCCAAAATTGAATTCAATATGGACGAAATGAATATCGTTGAAGCAGGCCGCCCCTTAGCCAGCCTGACTGGCGCACGCCTTGAAATGGAACAACAATTCTCCGATGAAGACCCTGTTGTCAATTTTGGAATTGGCGCGCAGTCAGTTGAATCTGAAGAATTACCTATAAAGTCTTTTGATTTTAATACAGCGCTGAGTGGCTTTTCCGTTGAAAAAATGAAAAGTCATACCGCATTTTTGGTGCGCCTGCAAAACGCTGCAGACCCTGCCGAAGTATTGTTAAGCTCCGAGGGCCTTGATATGATTCGGTCCACATTTACACCCGGTACTAAACTGGCCCTGGACCTTAAAGCCGATTCAACCGAGGGCGATACGGATGGTGACGTTAGCATTTGGTTCACCGGCAACGATTCAGATGACGGTTACACCGGCATGGAAACTGTCGGCGACCTAGCCAAAGCCATTGCTGGTACAGCAAATATCGAATTAGACAGATCACTGCTGGCCTTAAGCCCAATGGGCCAAATGCTCGATGACCCTATCGCACAAGCTTATTTGACGATCACTGACGACAAAGTCATTTTGAAAGCCAATCTAGACAAATTGGTGTTGCAACTCAACGATCAAATGCTGCCGCTGGAATTAATGGGTGGTGA